>OENZ01000009.1_pt1 | contig 228644 bp, 177 predicted proteins | sample 1539401 | NCBI WGS metagenome assembly OENZ01 (sample SAMN03777355, study PRJEB22549) | human gut metagenome | biome: gut; feature: infant; material: feces | host: Homo sapiens | collected 2013-11-23 | reverse complement strand
GGCCCGTCAGGCCGCCCGCCTCGCCGCCAAGCAGGAGGCGCAGAGCCAGGCAGCGGCGGCGTCCGCAGCCGCGATCGACGACCAAGACAAGACTTCCGAAACGAAGTAACCAACAAGGAGGGCAGCAATGCCGAAGATGAAAACCAATTCCGCCGCGTCCAAGCGCGTCCGTGTCACCGGCTCGGGCAAGCTGATGCATGCAGGCAGCGCCATGCGCCACAACCTTGAGCACAAGTCCGCTCGCAAGCGTCGTGCGCTGAAGGCCGACGGCGTGCTGGCCACGGCCCAGTCCAAGAACATGAAGAAGCTGCTGGGCCGCTGAACCGCGCCAGCCGAATAGATACGTCAAAAGAAAGCTGAGGAATAACTATGGCACGTGTCAAGCGCGCAGTGAACGCCCACAAGAAGCGTCGCGTCGTTCTCGAAAGGGCCTCCGGCTACCGTGGCCAGCGCTCCCGTCTGTACCGCAAGGCCAAGGAGCAGCTGCTGCACTCCTTTACCTACAACTTCCGCGACCGCAAGGCTCGCAAGGGTGACTTCCGCAAGCTGTGGATCCAGCGCATCAACGCCGCCGTCCGCGCCGAAGGCATCACCTACAACCGCTTCATCCAGGGTCTGCACCTGGCCGGCATCGAGCTGGACCGCCGCGCCCTCGCCGAGCTGGCCGTCTCCGATCCCGAGACCTTCAAGGCCATCGTCGAGCAGGCCAAGGCCGCTCTGCCCGAGGACGTCAACGCTCCGGTCGAGGCCTGAGCCGCGAACCTTGGCGGATGCGCCTTTGCGCGCATCGGCAACCGCATGAGAACCCCGCCCTGTGCGGGGTTCTCGCATATCATGCGGGAACGTGCAGATATGCAAGCCTTCCGCACACATACAGGGTTCTCGCATATGATGGGGCACCATGTACAACGGATCCACCCGGCTTCTTGACCAGTTCATCGCGCATATCTCCGTCGAACGCGGGCTGGCCAGGGCGACCGTGCGGGCATACGAATCCGATCTTCGCCGCTATCTCTCGTGGCTCGCGCACACGCGCGGCATCACCGATCCCGATGCCATCGGCAAAGCCGACATCGAGGAGTACGTGGCGCAGCTGGATTCGGACGGCGACAGCGCGCGCAGCAAGGCGAGGAGGCTTGCCAGCATCCACGAGTTCCACCGGTTCGCCCTCGCGCAGCACGCCGTGAGCGACGACGTGTCCGCCACGGTCAAGGCACCCAAGAGCGCGCAGATGCTGCCGGATGTGCTGACGATCGACGAGGTCTCCCGCCTGCTCGACGCGATTCCCGACCCGCACGGCACCGACGCGGCGCGGGGGAGAGCTGGCGCCGGAGCGTTGCCGGACGCCGTGCTGCTGCGTGACAGGGCGCTGCTCGAATTCATGTACGCCACCGGATGCCGCGTCTCCGAAGCGGTCGGAATGAATCTGGACGACATCGACATCGACGACGCGCATGTGGCGCGGCTGACGGGCAAAGGATCCAAGCAGCGACTCGTCCCGCTCGGCGAATACGCATGTCGCGCGCTGCGCCGATACCTCGCCGAGGGGCGCGGCACGCTGGAGGGCCGCGCCAAGGGCACGCCGGAACGCCGCGCGGTATTCCTCAACAAACGGGGACGCCGGCTGTCTCGCCAGTCGGTATGGGAGGTCATCAAACTGGCGGGGGAGCGGGCCGGCATCGATCGTCCGCTTCACCCGCACACGCTCCGGCACTCTTTCGCCACGCACCTGATCCAGGGCGGCGCCGACGTGCGCACCGTGCAGGAACTGCTCGGCCATGCCTCGGTCACCACCACGCAGATATACACGCACGTCAGCCCGGAGACCTTGATTGAGGCGTACCTCACCTCGCATCCGCGCGCGCGGTGAACGCGGAGCGGTTGCCCGGGCGCGATAGCATGGATGCGACATGCGAAGGAGGCAGCTCGACATGCAGCAGGCGGCATATTCCCGCTTCGACGGCGATGACGCGGGAAACAGGCAGGGAACGCTGCCGATCCACGGCACCTACGCCGCCGCGCCACGGGGAGACGACGGGTCTTCGGCGGAAACGGTGATGGTCGGCACGTCCGGCGGCCCCGCGCACACTGGTGATGATAAGGTGAACGGTATGCCTACTGATCTGCTTGGACGAGAATACGAGACGTTCCCCGCGCCGAAACCGCTGTCGCAGCACGGTCCCGCGCGCATCATCGCCATATGCAACCAGAAAGGCGGGGTGGGCAAGACCACCAGTTCCATCAACATCGCCGGCGCGCTCAGCCAGTACGGGCGCCGTTGCCTGATCGTCGACTTCGACCCGCAAGGAGCCGCGACAGTCGGCCTCGGCATCAACGCGAACGCTGTCGAGAACACCGTGTACACCGCGCTGTTCGACCCGTCGATCGATCCGCACGAGATCGTACAGCACACGGATTTCGAGAACTTGGACATCATGCCGGCGAACATCGACCTGTCCGCCGCCGAGGTGCAGCTGGTCACCGAAGTCGGTCGCGAGCAGATCCTCGCCAGCGTGCTGCGAAAGCTCCGCAGCGAATACGACATGATCATCGTCGACTGCCAGCCGTCGCTGGGCCTGCTCACCGTGAACGCCTTGACCGCTGCGGACGGCGTGATCATCCCGGTAGCCGCGGAGTTCTTCGCGCTGCGCGGTGTGGCGCTGCTCATGCAATCCATCGAGAAGGTGCAGTCGCGCATCAACCCCGACCTGCAGGTCTACGGCGTGCTGGTCACCATGTTCACGCGCACCCTGCACTGCGAGGAGGTGCTGCAGCGCATCTACGAGGCGTTCCAGGACAAGGTGTTCCATTCGGTCATCTCGCGGTCCATCAAGCTGCCGGACGCCACCGTGGCCGCCGCCCCGATCACGATCTACGCTCCCGGCCACAAGACCGCGAAGGAATACCGCGAGGTGTCGCGCGAGCTGATCGCCCGCGGCATCGTCGCGTGATGGCGCGGCCATGGTGAGCGGCGCAAGCGCGATGCGATGAGCGAGTTGACGGAACCTGCCGACGGCGGCGAGATCGGAGGCGATGCCGCCGTCTCCCCGGGATTCTCCGTCGAACTGGAGGTCTATTCGGGGCCTTTCGACGCGCTGCTGTCCATGATCGCGAACCGGCGGCTGGAGCTCACCGAGGTGTCGTTGTCGGAGATCACCGAGGAGTTCCTTGCCTATGTGCGCACGCTGGATCTCGCGCGCAACATGGAGGAGGCGAGCGCGTTCCTCGATGTCGCCTCGGTGCTCGTCGAGGCGAAGAGCGCGGCGCTGCTGCCGCATGACCAAGCGGATGGGGAGCGCGACGAGCAGAGTCTCGAAGCGCTGCGTGAGCGTGACCTGCTGTTCGCCAGGCTGTTGCAGTATCGTGCGTTCAAACAGGCGGCCGGCGATTTTCGCGCCCGGCTCGCTGCCAATGCCGGCAGGTTCCCGCATCCGGCATATGTCGATGAACGTGTCGCGGCGATGCTGCCGGAGCTTGCATGGTCGCTGGGCGCAGAGGACTTGGCGCGCATCGCCGCACAGGTGTTTGCCAACGCGCCGGCCAGCGAGGTGTCGCTGCATCAGCTGCATGTGCCGCTTGTCGACCTGCGCGCGCAGGCGGCGGTCGTGCGCGACCGGTTGCAGGCGTTGCCGGCCGGCGGTTCGATGACGTTCGTGGAATTGACGCGTGACGCACACCGCCGTGTAGAGGTGGTCGCGCGTTTTCTGGCGGTTCTGGTGTTCTTCAAGCAAGGCGTGCTGCAGTTTCGGCAGGCCGGGCCATTCGAGACGCTGCATCTGCGCTGGGTCGAAGACGCCCGGGACGCCGGTGTGGTCGACATCGCGGAGGGGGACTTCGCATGAGGCTCGCAAAACGTGAAGATACAGGCGGCATCGTATTGGAAAATAGCGGTTTGGTTTTTTATATCTCGACGTTTTGTGAGCGAGAAAGGTGACGTGATGGATGCGCAATTCACGGCGGAGGACTTTCCGGGTGGTCTGAGGGCCTGCATGGAGGCGATTCTGATGGTCGCCGACCAGCCGCAGCACGCCGCCGACCTGGCGCGGGTTCTGGGCGTGGGCGAGCAGGAGGCTCGTGCCGCGCTGGAGCGTCTGCGCTCGCAGTATGACGAGGAGGGGCGCGGCTTCGAGCTGCGGCATACCGCGCGTGGCTGGCAGTTCGCGAGCCGGGCGCAATACGAGCAGGTGGTGTCGGCGTTCGTGACTGACGGGCAGACCGCGCGCCTGTCGCAGGCAGCGTTGGAGGCGCTGGCCATCGTGGCGTACAAGCAGCCTGTGACGCGCGCCCAGGTCGCGGCGATCCGCGGCGTGAACTCCGACGGCGTGATTCGTTCGCTGACAGTGCGCGGACTGGTCCGCGAGGATGGCGTGGACGAGGATTCCCGGGCCGCGCTGCTGGTGACCTCCGGCCTGTTCCTGGAACATCTCGGATTGGAGTCGCTCGACCAGCTGCCCCCGCTCGCCCCATTCCTGCCCGAACGCGAGACCACCAACGTCCCCGACGGCGAATAGGAGTTGCCGGAGGGCTGTCGGCCGTAAGCCGACTGGGGTGGTCGGTGTTTCAGCGTATGTAGGTTATGCCGCCTCCGCGGCCTCGCATGACACACCACTTAAAGTCATGTTGACTATAAGTGATATGCTCTGGTCTTGAACTGGAGAGCACACCAGTCGGAAAGTGGGCATGCATGGTCGGCGGAAACGTGTCGGAGCGGCGGATGCAACCGCCGGCCGTCGGGGTCTCCGTGGTGATTCTGGCCCTGGGGCCGGAGGAGACCGCGTCGGATTGCCGTGACGCGATGCCCTCGCGTCTGTGGCTGCCGCTGGTGCGCCGCGTGCGCCAGCCATTTCTGGGGCGGTGGGCGCTGCCGGGCGGCGATTTGCGCGCCGACCGTTCGCTGGAGCAGTCCGCCTACCACGCGTTGGAGACCACCACGGACCTGCATCCTCGCTACCTTGAACAGCTGTATACGTTCGGCGATCCCGCGCGATCGCACGGTGGCCTGCCGATGGTCTCCATCGTCTACTGGGCGCTGGTCGGCAAGGCCGAAGCCCATGATTTCACCGAGGCGGACAACGTCCGGTGGTTCCCCGAGGACGAGCTTCCCGAACTGGCCTTCGACCATCGGCAGATCATCGACTATGCGTTATGGCGCCTGCGCAACAAGATCGAATACCCGGATATCGCCACCAAGCTGGTCGGTGACACGTTCACGCTGCGCCAGCTGCATCACGTGTATGAGGCCATAACCGGCGAGGCCATCGACGTGGCGAATTTCCGGCGTCGCATGCTGCTGTCCGGCGAGCTGGAGGATACCGGCGAGAAACTGCGCGATGGCCGCCACCGCCCGGCGGCCGTGTACCGGTACAACCCCGACCGTTCCCGCGCGTCGACGGCCCCGCCCGTCGGGCCGCCACGCGACGCGCCGACCATCGAGGAGCTGGAGGACCAGCGCATCGAGGACGCGCTGTCCGCGTTGATGCCATCGGCACGCGCATGACGGGAGGCGGGCGGCAAGACCCGCGTCCGTGCCGTATAACCGCATATTGATTTTGGCCGGCCACCCGGTTGTCAGATACGTTGGCGTGCCCGCACGCCTTAGAGAAAGGAACACACCATGAGCGCAACATTGTCCGCCCTGTCAGTGGATGAGATCATCGCCCGCCTCGGTGCGCAGAGCACCTGCGACGCCGGCCTGACCCAGGATCCGTGGCATTTCGACACCACCAAGCCCAGCTACGGGCCGGGCGCGTCCATGCTCGACAAGCTGCCGCACAACGCGCCTCGCCAGCAGGTGCTGCCGGAGGAGTACCGCAACGCCTCCGACGAGGAGCTGCAGGAGCGCATTCGCTCGGCCAAGTCCCGTCTCGGCAGCAAGCTACTGATTCTGGGGCATTTCTACCAGCGTGACGAGATCATCTGCCACGCCGATTACGTGGGCGACTCGTTCCAGCTGGCCAAGAACGCCACGCAGTGCCCGGACGCCGACCACATCGTGTTCTGCGGCGTGCATTTCATGGCCGAGACCGCCGACATCCTCTCCACGCCGGAGCAGACCGTGACGCTGCCGAACCTCTCCGCCGGCTGCTCGATGGCCGACATGGCCAACATCGACCAGGTCGAGGAGGCCTGGAACCAGCTCGGCGAGATCTGCGGCACCAAGCCCGACGCGGACGGCAGGCAGCAGATCATCCCGGTCACCTACATGAACTCGTCCGCGGCCTTGAAGGCGTTCTGCGGACGCAACGGCGGCATCGTGTGCACCTCGTCCAACGCGCACGCCGTGCTCGAATGGGCATTCGCGCGCGGCAAGCGCGTACTGTTCTTCCCCGACCAGCATCTGGGCCGCAACACCGCCCGCGCGATGGGCATTCCGCTGAGCGAGATGCCGCTGTGGGACCCGTACAAGGCGCAGGGCGGCGCGACCGACCCGTCCGACTACGCCAAGGCCAAGATGATCCTGTGGAAGGGCTTCTGCTCGGTGCACCAGCGCTTCACCGTCGAACAGATCGAGAAGGCGCGCGCCGCGTTCCCGGGCGTCAAGGTGATCGTGCACCCGGAGTGCTCGATGCAGGTCGTGGACGCGGCCGACGGCACCGGCTCCACCGCGTACATCGTCAAGGAGATCGCCAACGCGCCGGCCGGATCGGCCATCGCCGTGGGCACCGAGATCAACCTCGTGAACCGCCTGGCCGCGCAGTACCCCGACAAGACCGTGTTCTGCCTGGATCCGGTGGTCTGCCCGTGCTCCACGATGTACCGCATCCACCCGGCGTACCTCGCCTGGGCGCTGGAGAACATCGAACAGGGCAACATCGTCAACCGCATCACCGTGGACGACGACACCGCACGCGAGGCAAAGGTGGCTCTGGAGCGCATGCTCCAGGTGCACCCGTGATCGCAAGCTCCCGTCAACGGGAGCACATCAACAATATTGAGGAAGCAGCACAATGAGCAACGCTGAAATCGTCGTAGTCGGCGCGGGCGTCGCGGGCCTTTCCGCGGCGCTGGCGGTGGCCGATGCCGGCCAGGACGTGACGCTGGTCACCAAGGCCGACCTGGTGGAATCCAACACCTACCATGCGCAGGGCGGCATCGCCGCGGCGGTCTTCGCCGACGACGACCCGAAACTGCACGCGGCCGACACGATGGCCGCGGGGCATGGTCTGTGCGAGCCCCGTGCCGTGGAGATACTGACCCGCGAGGGCGCCGACCGTGTGCGGCAGTTCGCCGCCGCGGGCGTGCATTTCGATCGTGACGCGCAAGGCCACATGCTGCGTGGCCTCGAAGCCGCGCATTCGCGGGCCCGTGTCGTGCACGCCGGGGGAGACGCCACCGGCAAGGTGGTCGAACTGGATGTGTCCGCCATGGTGCGGGCCAATCCGCTCATCCACATCATCGAGCATGCGTTCCTTGAGGATTTGATTGTACGCGACGGCGCCATCGCCGGCGTGCGGCTGCTCGTCAGGGGCGGCGAGACATTCCGCAGCGCCGACATGGCCGCTTCACGCGTCATCCTCGCCACCGGTGGCGCCGGACGTCTCTACCCGTACACCACCAATCCGGCCGTCGCCACCGCGGACGGTCTGGCGGCCGCATGGCGTGCCGGCGCACAGGTCGCCGACGTGGAGTTCTACCAGTTCCACCCCACCGCGATGGCCGTGGGCGAGCACTTCCTCGTTTCCGAGGCGGTACGCGGCGAGGGCGCGGTGCTGCTCGACGAACACGGCGAACGGTACATGACCCGTGTCGACGAGCGCGCCGAACTCGCGCCGCGCGACGTGGTGGCCCGCGAGAACTTCCGCGTCATGCAGGCGCAGGGCGGCAAGCCCGTGATGCTCGACGTCTCTCCGATGCGCCGCGAGAACCCGGATCTGGCCGAGTTCCTGCGTCACCGGTTCCCGACCATCGACGCCTATACGCGTTCTCTCGGCTTCGACTGGAGCAAGGAGCCGATTCCGGTCGCGCCCGCCGCGCACTACTACATGGGCGGCATCCGCACCGATCTGGAAGGTCGCGCGAGCATCCCCGGCCTGTATGCGGCCGGCGAATGCGCCCGCACCGGCGTGATGGGATCCAACCGGCTCGCGTCGAACTCGCTGCTTGAAGGACTGGTGTACGGTCGTCGCGCCGGGCTCGCCGCCGTGAACGATCCGGCCGGTTCCGTGTGGAACCCGGTCTGGTTCTCCAACTCGGCCACCGGCCGCATCGTCAGCGACACACCGGTCGAGCTGAGCATGCCGGCACCCGATGAGCGTGCCGGGGCCAATGGCCGGCCTGCCATCTGGGATCGCACCCGCATCCAGAACACGATGTGGGCCGGCGTGGGCGTGTTGCGCGACGGCGACGGCCTGCGTCAGGCCATCGACCAGCTCGGCACCGGCCTGGCGTTGGCCGATGCCGACGCGACGGAACCCGCTGCCACGGCCTGTGAGCCTGACCCGATCACCCGCCTGGAAAACCGCAACCTGCTCACCGTCGGCTACGTCGAGGCCAACGCCGCGCTGCGCCGCACCGAGTCGCGCGGCGCCCACGCCCGCACCGACTATCCCGAGTCATGCGACGAGTGGGCCCAATCCATCGCCTACATCAACGCCTAGCGCTGTTTGCTCACTTGTCGGTTGGCGCAGGACTGTCGTTGCACGCCGCCGGAGTGGTCTCGGTAACCTGACCCGATGCATTGCGATTAATCCCGCAAGAACGACAGCAGTCCATATCAAGAAAGACCCGATCATGCTTACGCAACACATCATCCGCACCGCCGTCGAGGCGGCGCTCGCCGAAGACGCGCCCTACGGCGACATCACCTGCGAGACCACAATCCCCGCGGACGAAACCGGCTCGGCGCACCTCACCGCACGCGAGAGAGGCGTGATGAGCGGCATCGCCGTGTTCACGGCCGCCTTCACGGCGCAAAATCCCGGTATCGGCGTCTCGCCCCTGATCGCGGACGGGGAGCGATTCCAGCGCGGCCAGATCCTCGCCACCGTGGAAGGTCCGGTACGTGACCTGCTCGCCGCCGAACGCATCGCCCTCAACTTCACCCAGCGCATGAGCGGCATCGCCACCATGACCGCCTCCTTCGTGGACGCGGTCAACGCCATCTACGATGACGGACATGACGGGACCGTCACCCGGCCGCATCGCTACGAGCGCACTCGCATCGTCGACACGCGCAAAACCACCCCCGGACTGCGCCCGTTCGAGAAATACGCCGTGGTCTGCGGCGGAGGCCACAACCACCGTTACGGGCTGTCCGACGCGGTGATGATGAAGGACAATCATCTGGCGGCGCTCGCCGCACGCGGCATCGACCTGACCGGCGCGATCCGCCACGTGCGCGAACAGGTGGGCCACACCACGCATATCGAAGTGGAAGTCGACCGGCTTGAGCAGATTCCCGCCGTGCTCGCCGGCGGTGCGGACACCATCATGCTCGACAACTTCTCGCTCGATGACACCCGCCGCGGCGTGGATATCATCAACGGCAAGGCCATCGTGGAAGCCAGCGGCAACATGAGCATGGAGCGCGTGCCGGCCGTGGCCGCCACCGGTGTGGACGTGATCTCAGTGGGCGCGCTGACGCACAGCGTACGCAGCATCGACCTCGGATTGGACTGGAACTAGCCATGACTGACACTCCCAATGCATCCGGCGAACCCGACGAACTGTATCTGGACGCCGCTGCCACCGAGCCGGTGACCAGGAACGTCATCGAAGCGATGATGCCGTTCATGACCGACGCATATGCGAACCCGGCAAGCGTGCATCAACCCGGCAAGACGGCGGCGAGGGCGCTTGATGCCGCCCGCGCCTCGTTCGCCGCCGGTCTCGGCGCTCGCCCGGACGACGTGATTTTCACTTCCGGCGGCACCGAGTCGGACAATCTGGCCATCAAGGGCATCGCCATGGCACGTATGCGCGCACTCGGCCTGCAGCCGGTCTACGGTCTTGCCGGAATCGATGACGAGCCGTCCGGCGTGAACCCCGCACAGGCCGGTGAACATCCGGCGATCCGCCGTCCGCGCATCATCATCTCATCCATCGAGCACCCGGCCGTCGCGCAATCGGCGCAATGGCTGCACGAATGGTTCGGCTTCGAAGTCGTGCACATTCCCGTGGACGGTCAGGCTCACCTCGACCTTGACGCGCTCGAACAGGAGCTCGACGGCGAGGCCGGTGACCGCACCACGCTGGTTTCCGCCATACTGGCCAACAACGAGGTCGGCACCGTCGAACCCGTGGAGGAGCTGGTCCGCATCGCCCACGCGCACGGGGTTCCCATTCATGTGGACGCCGTGCAGGCGGCCGGGCAGATTCCCATCCGCATGCGCGATTGGGATGTGGACGCGCTGAGCGTGTCCGGACACAAGTTTGGTACGCCCAAGGGACTGGGGGCGCTGCTGGTCCGCGGTCGAACCCCGATCGAGCCGGTGCTTTCCGGCGGCGGTCAGGAGCGCGGGCTGCGCTCCGGCACGCAGAACGTGGCCGGTGCGGTGGCGCTCGCCATAGGGCTCAACGAGTCGAACGCGCGCATGGCGGCGCAGTACCGGGAACTGACGGATTCCCGCGACATGCTGATTGACGCCGTGCGGCGGGTGGTGCCTCGCGCCGAACTCACCGGCGACCCGGTCAGTCGTCTGCCGGGACATGCGTCATTCATTTTCCCCGGAGTCACCGGCGAAGCTCTGCTTGTCGATCTGGACGCCCGAGGCATAGCCGCCTCGTCCGGATCCGCCTGCGCCATTGGCCGTCACGAGATTCCCGGCACGCTGCTTGCCATGGGGCTGGAACCGCAGATCGCCAAATCCGCCCTGCGTATGACATTCCGCCGTCCCCTCACACGGGAGGAAATCGAGCGCATCTCCATGGCCTTGGAAGACTCCTACACCGAGCTGACGCATTAGTGCACATGGTCTCCAGTCAACGATCCCTGCGGGGGCAACGTGTGCTGTTACTCGTCGGAGGACGGTTCGGTTGTGTGTCAAGGCGTATCGCTAAGCTTGTGCCGGTTTGCGTGTAAGTACAGATATGAACCAAAACAAGTACCGAACGGTTACGCGAAGAATCAATTAAGAGAGGTTTCTATGGCGGTTCGCGGTGATATTCGTAATGTGGCTATCGTGGCACACGTCGATCACGGCAAGACCACGCTGGTAAACGCGATGCTCCAGCAGTCCCACGTGTTCAACGAGCGCGAGGAGGTGCCGGATCGTGTGATGGACTCCAACGATCTGGAGCGCGAGAAGGGCATCACCATCCTGGCCAAGAACACGGCCGTGGAATACACCGGTCCGCTGGCGGCCAAGTACGGTTACCCGGACGGCATCACGCTCAACATCATCGACACCCCCGGCCACGCCGATTTCGGTGGCGAGGTCGAGCGCGGCATCTCGATGGTCGACGGCGTCGTGCTGCTCGTCGACGCTTCCGAAGGCCCGCTGCCGCAGACCCGTTTCGTGCTGCGCAAGGCCCTTGAGGCCAAGCTGCCGGTGATTCTGTGCGTCAACAAGGTGGATCGTCCGGACGCCCGTATCGAAGAGGTCGTCTCCGAATCCACCGACCTGCTGCTGGGCCTCGCCCAGGACGTCATCGAGGAAGGCGTCGACCTCGACCTTGACCACCTGCTTGACCTGCCGGTCGTCTACTGCGCGGCGAAGGCCGGCTACGCGTCCGTCAACCAGCCCGAGAACGGCGGCCTGCCGGACAACGACAACCTTGAGCCTCTGTTCGAGGACATCATCAAGTACATCCCCGCCCCCGAATACGAGGAGGGCGCGCCACTGCAGGCGCACGTCGCCAACATCGACTCCTCCGACTTCCTCGGACGACTCGGCCTGGTCCGTATCTACAACGGCACGCTGGAGAAGGGCAAGACCTACGGCCTGTCCCGCGTGGACGGTTCCATCGAGAACTTCCGCGTCGTCGAACTGCTGCGCACGCAGGGCCTGGAGCGCACTCCCGTCGAATCCGCCGGCCCCGGTGACATCGTCGCCGTCGCGGGCGTCAACGACATCATGATCGGCGAGACCATCGTCGACCCGAACGACCCGAAGCCGCTGCCGCTCATCCACGTCGACGACCCGGCCATCTCGATGACCTTCGGCACCAACGACTCCCCGCTGGCCGGCCGCGAAGGCAAGGACCACAAGCTTACCGCCCGCATGCTCAAGGATCGTCTCGACCGCGAGCTCATCGGTAACGTGTCGATCAAGGTGCTGCCCACCGACCGCCCCGACGCCTGGGAAGTCCAGGGCCGTGGCGAGCTCGCGCTGGCCATCCTCGCCGAGCAGATGCGCCGCGAAGGCTTCGAGCTGACCGTCGGCCGCCCGCAGGTGGTCACCAAGACCATCGACGGCAAGATCAACGAGCCGATGGAGAACACCACCATCGACGTTCCCGAGGAATACATGGGTACCGTCACGCAGCTCATGGCCGACCGCAAGGGCCGCATGGACTCGATGAGCAACCACGGTTCCGGCTGGGTGCGTCTGCAGTTCACCGTGCCGTCCCGCGGCCTGATCGGCTTCCGCACCGCGCTGCTGTCCGCCACGCGCGGCACCGGCATCGCCTCCTCGCTGTCCGCCGGCTACGCGCCGTGGGCCGGTGCCATCGTCACCCGCCAGAACGGCTCGATGGTTTCCGACCGCGCCGGCGTTGCCACCCCGTACGCCATGCAGCGGCTGCAGGCCCGCGGCAACTTCTTCGTCGAACCGCAGTCCAACGTGTATGAGGGCCAGGTCGTCGGCATCAACAACAAGCCGGACGAGTTGGACGTGAACATCACGCTGGCCAAGCACATGACCAACATGCGTTCCTCCACCGCCGACGTGCTGGAAACGCTGACTCCGCCGATCAAGATGAGCCTTGAGGAGTCGCTCGACTTCGCGAATGAGGACGAGTGCGTCGAGGTCACCCCTGAGGCGATTCGCGTGCGCAAGATCATCCTCAGCCGTGAGGACTGGTACAAGTGGCGTGCCAAGCAGCGTCGTCAGAACAACAACGCCTGACGGCGTTGCCGTTCTGACGACCGTCGCGGGCGCTGATTGCGCGCCCGTCTGCTTGCTTCTGATTACGGAGAGTCCATTGGACTCTCCGTTTTTTTCGAGGGGCTGTTCTGACGGGTCTCTGTGCCACACCAGGCCGATTTCGGCGTTTTTAGGGCTGGTGTGGTACGACGGAAATTCCTGCGATTAGGACGAATGTTTGTTCATCGTTGGAAAATGGCGGTTTCTATGATTTTGCCTGTTGCCATACCAGCGAATGTTAGGGTTAACATTCCATTGTGTGGCAATATATTGGCCACACAATGCGATTTTTGCCTGTTTTGACGCTGGTGTGGCAGGTTCTGCGGCAGCGGTATGGTGTTATGTCCCGCCGGCGGGGGCAAGATATGAGTTCGCCGGGCCTTCTGGCCTGTAATTGGATGGCCTGCGGACACGGCTTCCGCTGTTTGCCATACGGCTCATTGCGCCAGCGGAGCGAGATTTCACCGCGCCGATACAGCGCATCTCCTTATACTGGTGACCATGACTCAATCGGATGATCGTTCAATTCTGCCTTGGTCTCATCGGCTCAGCCCCGTGCTGCGCGGAATCGTCACCGTCGTCGCCGGCATCCTGTGCGGCATCGTCGGCACGTTCGCGCATCGCATGGGCGCTTCGGCCAACATTCCGTATGGACTGGTGCTCGCCTTCCTGATTCTTGGCATATCGGCGTGGTGTGCACGCTCGCGGCTTGACGTCGTCGGTCTCGCCCTGCACCTGATCGCCTCGTCCGGCACGATATGGCTGATCGCTGTGCAATCCACCGACGACGCGTTGACGCCGGTCGGATTCAGCGGATCATCGGTGCCGTATTTTTCCCAGCGTGTGGGATACCTGTGGCTGATCGGCTGCATCGTCGTCCAGCTGATGCTGATGTTCCTGCCCGCGCGATGGTTCGCCATCACGCCCAAGACCGATGGAAAGACCGACGACAAGACCGACGACAAGAATTCGCAGCAGCCATCGCAGCTGTCCGTGTCCCAGCAGACTCCCGACACGCTGGCGGAGAGCCGATGATGGCCGAGTATACGTTGCATTTCCTGGGGCCGACCGGGACGTTCACCCATCAGGCGGCGATCGAGGCCGCCAAGATGATCCGCCCATCCGGCGCATCCGTGACGCTGACACCCGAGCCGGACGTCCCGACGATTCTTGACGCGGTGCAGCGTCGGGGTGACTGGGGCATCATCGCGTGGGAAAACAACGTGGAAGGGTACGTCGTGCCGAACCTCGACGCGCTCATCGACGCTGACAATGTGGTCGGATTCGCCCGAGTCGGCGTGAACGTGTCATTCGACGCCTTCACCTTGCCCGGCGCATCACTCGCCGATTGCCGTACCGTCACCGCCCATCCGCACGGGTTGGCGCAATGCCGCCGTTTCACGGCCGACCATCAGCTGCAGCAGCTGCCGGCATCGTCGAATGGTGCCGCCTGCCGAGACCTTGAGCCCGGCCAGGTGGCGCTCGGACCGAGCATCTGCGGCGATTTGTACAATCTGACGCGTGTCGCCTGCGCCGTGGGCGACTATGCCGGCGCGCGCACCGAGTTCCTGGCACTCGCCCCGCGGGACGAGGCCATCACCGTGCTGCGCGAGCGGGCATCACGGACGGCCGGGGATGAGACAGTGGAATCGATGCCGGCTCCGGGGGCGACGACCGACCCCGTTTCGGAATACGAATCGATCATCGCGTTCATACCGCTGAGCACAGGCCCCGGCGTGCTCGCGAATCTGCTGGACGTGCTGCGCGACGCCGGTCTGAACATGACGAGTTTCATATCTCGCCCGATTAAGGGACGCGACGGCACGTACAGTTTCATCGCGACCATCGATGCAGCGCCTTGGCAGGAACACCTGCGCGACGTGCTGACACAGGTCGTCGACCATGGCGATTGGGTGAAGACGCTGGCGGTGTATCCGCGCCGCGAACGGCTGAACCCGCCGATCTACGCGTGGTCGCTGCCCAACGGGGGAGTGCGCTGCGAGCCGGCCGCGCCCGGCACATGGACGGAAGGCGACACTGCGCGAAGGGAATTGCTGTGGTAGGAAGTCATGATACTGCGGCCGCCGCACGGCTCACGGTCGGAGTCATCGGACTCGGCCTGATCGGCGGATCGCTGGCCCGAAGGCTCGCCATCCGCGGGGTGTCGGTCGTCGCGTGGAACCATCGCCCGCATCCATACGCCCAGGCCGAAGCCGATGGCATACGCTGCATGCGCACGCTCGCCGAACTGGTCGAAGCGCAGCCGGAGGTCATCGTGCTGTGCAACCCGCTGAAGGCGATGCCGGCGATCCTCGGCGAGTTGCGGCCGCTGCTCGAACCGTATCAGGACATCACGCTCACCGATGTGGGCAGTGTCAAGATGATGGTCCGCGATCAGGTGCGGGACGCGGGTCTGGCGGGCCGCTATGTCGGCGCGCACCCGATGGCCGGCAACGAGCTCTCGGGATGGGCCGCCGCCGCCCCGGCGCTCTACGACAACGCGCTGTGGGCCATGACCGTGGATGGCGACACCGATTACCGTCGTTTTCTCGCCGTCGCGCGGATGATCACCGACGATGTGGGCAACCACGTCATCGTGCTCGACGACGATACCCATGACCGCGCTGCCGCGCTGATCTCACACATGCCGCACGTCGTCGCCACGGCGCTCATCAACCAGCTGACCGACGACCCGGACCGCAACATCGCGGCTGCGCTCGCCGCGGGAAGCTGGAGGGACATGACGCGCGTCGCGCTGACCGATCCGGACCGCACCCGTGCGATGGTCGAAGAGGACGCCGACAATGTGGAACGACTGCTGCGCATGATGGCGGCGCGGCTTACCGAGGTCGCGGACGAATTGCATGGCGCAGATGCAGGTGCCATCGCCGCGTTTTTCGCGGATGGACAGCCGTTCCGCGACTACAAGTCCGCGGTCAGAAGCGGTGCGGACGGGGACGGGCCGGTCTTCGACCTGACGATACCCGCGGAGGGATGGCAGGCGGCACTGCTCGATTCCGCCCGCCGCGGCGAGCATATCCTGCGTTTCGGCGACGACTATACCGCCTGCGTGCAGCGTCGCAGCGCGATGTGATGCTGCGGGCTACTTGACGATAGACCACCCCTAGTCGGCCACGGGCTGACTAGGGGCTTGACGGCACCACAGCTCAGGGGCGGGTGAAGTGGCGTTCGGGGACGGGTTTGAGGGTGATGATGGTGTCGGCGTCGATGGTCACGCGATGTTCGGGGCGTGACCCGTTGGCCGCCGCGTCGCGGATCATATCCAACGTGTGACCGTCCCATGAGGTGACGTGTCCGACGTAATCGCGGTATTTCATGCGATGGTCGGTCGGATCGACCCCTTCGGACACTCGGACGACCACTCGCGCGTTGGCAGGGATTTCATTGGGAATTGCCATGGGGACTCCTTTGCCGTCGGTTTGTTCCATTCTAGCGGGCGAAACGCGGTTTTGCGGGATAGAATCGGCAAAGAAAGGAGTGTGCATGGATGGCGATGGTGATCTGTCCGCGTTCCTTGCGTATCTGCGGGCCAACAGGGGATTGTCGGGCAATACGGTGAAGGCGTACGGCACCGATGTCAGGGAGTGCCTGCATGCACTGGCGTCGCGCGGCATCGCAGATCTGCGTCAGGTCACGACCGACGACCTGCGTGGATGGATGGCGTTCGAGACCCGCGACCACGCCCGCTCCAGCATGGCCCGCAAGGTCGTGTCGGTCCGTTCGTTTTTCGCTTGGGCGCATGAGCATGGCAGGATCGAGGCCGATCCGGCGGCCGTGCTGATGACGCCGAAACTGCCGGACACGTTGCCTTCGGTGCTGACTGAGGCCCAGGCGGAGCGCCTGATGGACCGTGTGGATGACGATGCGTCGCTGCATGCCGCCTCATCGCAGCGTTACGAGACACGGCATGATGAGATGCCCCGCCTTGATTCGGCCCATCGGGGCGAAGGGATGAGTCAGCGTGACGAAGTCGTGGCGCTACGTGATGCGGCCATGCTGGAATTGCTGTACGCGACCGGTATCCGCGTGGCGGAACTCGTCGGGCTCGACATCGGCGATGTCGACTGGTCCCACCGCACGATACGGGTTACGGGAAAGGGCAGCAAGCAGCGCGTGGTGCCCTTCGGCGACCCTGCCGAGAAGGCGCTGGCCGGCTGGAAGGAGCATGGCCGACCATTGATATTGCGCAGAGCCGGTGCGGGCACTCTCGATACGGCCGCGTTGTTCCTCGGCATGCGCGGCCGCCGCATCGACCAGCGTATCGTGCGCGATGTCGTGCATCGTGCCGCCCGCGAGAGCGGGGTGCCCGATATCAGCCCGCATTCGCTGCGGCACAGCGCGGCGACGCACATGCTGGACGGGGGAGCGGACCTGCGCGAGGTTCAGGAGATGCTCGGCCATTCGTCGTTGCGCACTACGCAGCGGTACACGCATGTGTCGATCGAGCAGCTGAAGGAGCGGTACCGCCAGGCGTTTCCTCGGGCCTGACATCGTCACGTTCCGAGCTTGATCGTCCCGCGATTGCCTACGTCGACAACTCCGCGATAACTCCGCGGTCATCCTGCGCTTACCCTGCGCTTACCCTGCGGTCATCTTGCGATCAACCCGTGATTTCGCCTCGATTGCCCTGCAATCCGCATGATTCCGGGGTGCAACAGGCGAATTGTGCACGTTCACATCATTTAAAATCTTGAAATGTGATACAAATATGAACAAAATGTGGCAATTAACGTCGAAATCTTGACGGAAGCGTATCCTTATCACGTTTTGCGTTTACATGGGGTGGCTATAATCGGTCACCAACAAGAACGCCGCCATCCAAAGGCGACAGTCGAGTGAACGCTTTTGTCGTTCGGAACAAGGAGGAAGGATGGTCCCGGCTCAATGCTGAAGTTCATCGCCAAGCGCCTCGCCAACTACGTCGTCATGCTGTTCGTGGCGATTTCATGTACGTATTTTCTGGCTTCTGGTTTCATGCGTCCGCGCTCGAATTACGAGTCGAGGACTCCCCGCCCTCCGGCAGCGTCCATCAACCGCAGCTTGGATCTGGCCAATATCAATGATCACACCAATATCTTCACTCGGTATTGGCGTTGGCTGACCGGTGTCGTCACCAGATGGGACTGGGGACTGTCCCCTGATCTGGGGTCGGTCAACGGTGCGCTTGCGCCGCGTATCGTTGCCTCCACCGAGCTGGTGACGATCGCCACAGTCCTTTCCATCGTGCTTGGCGTGGCGCTCGGCATCTACACCGCGCAGCGCCAGTACAAGTGGCAGGACCGCCTGTTCGGCACCACTGCCACGTTCTTCCTTGTCATCCCGACCGCCGTGTTCGCCCTGCTTGTCGTGATGCTCGCCATCTTCATCAACGGCGCCAGCGGCTTCCGCCTGTTCTATGTGACGGGTCTGTCCAGTTATACAGGAAATAACTGGTTCCTGAGATTGGCTGATTTCGGGCAGCACATCATCCTGCCGACCATCGTGCTGACGATTCTGGGCATGGTCTCCTACCATCTGACGCAGCGCACCTACCTGCTTGACGAGATGCACGCCGATTACGTGCGCACCGCCCGTGCGAAGGGTCTGACCCGCCGCCAGGCCATCCGTCGCCACGCGTTGCGCGCATCCCTGATTCCGACCGCCGTCAACGTCGCATTCTCCATCGCCTCGGTGTTCACCGGCGCGGTCATCACCGAATCTATCTTCGCCATCAACGGCTTGGGCCGGTACTTCATCCAGGCCATTCTCGACAACGACATCAATGCCTCGGTCGCCATCGCGGCGTTCGGCGGCGTGTGCACCCTCGCCGGTGCGCTGCTGGCCGACATCGTGTCCGCATGGCTTGATCCGCGCATCAAGATGAGCTGAGTGCAGGGGATGTGAGAAACAATGACTGATACAACCGTCAAAAACAACGAAACGACACAGAAAGAGTCCGACGAGAGCACGTCGAAGGGCGATATCAAGCACATCGGTTACGCCGGCCTGATCGCGCGTCGTTTCTTCCGTCAGCGCTCCGCCGTGGTCGGACTGATCATCCTTCTGGTGCTGGTGTTCTTCGCGCTGTTCGGCGCCAACATCGGCAAGTGGGCGTATGACGACCCTGACTTCCTCGCCCTGTCGGCAGGTCCGAGCGCCAGCCACTGGCTGGGAACCGACTCCGGCGGCTCCGACCTGTACGCCATGGTGGTGCGTGGTCTCGGCAAGTCGCTGATGATCGGCATCATCACCTCGGTGGCGACGATGGCGATCGCCTCGCTGCTGGGAACGGCCATCTCCTTCTTCGGCGGCTGGGTCGAGCGCGTCGGCATGTGGCTGCTCGATATGCTGCTCGTCGTGCCGTCGTTCCTGCTGATCGCAATGATCGTGCGCACCGCGAACGCCACCACCGGATGGATCTGGCTGATCATCGGCCTGACCGCGTTCGGCTGGGTCGGCTATGCGCGAATCATACGAACGCTGACGTTGTCGCTGCGCGAGCGCGACTACGTCAAGGCGGCCCGGTTCATGGGCGTCGGATCGTTCAAGATCATCGTGCGTCACCTCATGCCGAACCTCGCCTCGATGATCATCATCAACACGGTGCTGGGCGTCGTGGGCGCTGTCAACTCCGAGACCGCACTGTCGTACCTTGGTCTGGGCGTCAAGGCGCCCGACGTGTCGCTGGGTTCCATCCTGCAGTCCGGCGCCGTGTCCATGCAGACCGCTCCCTGGCTGCTGGTCTTCCCCTCCATCGCCCTGGTCCTGTTGACGTTCAGCATGCAGCTGATCGGTGACGGTCTGCGCGATGCGCTTGATCCCAATTCACGTGCGAGCGGAACGGTGGGTGCCTGATGTTCAGAAAGACAATGATGAAAAACAACAAGTCAAAGGGCAGCGTCTCAAGCGAGCACAAGGAGATCGTGCGCGACGACATCCTCCAGTACGAGCTGCTTGAAGGCAACGGCCCCAAGGGCGCGCCGAAGGGCGATCCGATCATGCAGGTGCGCGACCTGCACGTGTCCTTCGCCACAGAGGCCGGCGTGTGCCGTGCGGTGCGAGGCGTCAACTTCGACCTGTGGCGCGGGCGTACGCTCGGCATCGTGGGCGAGTCCGGCTCCGGCAAGTCCGTGACCGCGTTGAGCCTGATCGGCCTGCTCGACGACAACGCCAAGGTCACCGGCTCCATCATCATGAACGGCGAGGAGCTCATCGGCAAGACCGACGAGGAGATGAGCGAGATCCGCGGCGAGCGTATCGCCATGGTGTTCCAGGATCCGCTGTCCGCCCTGACCCCGATGTTCACCATCGGCGACCAGATCGCCGAAGGCCTCATCACCCATCATCCCGACATGTCCAAGCAGCAGATTCACGACCGTTGCGTCGAGCTGCTCGATCTGGTCGGCATCCCGCAGCCCGAGGAGCGTCTCAGCAGCTTCCCGCACCAGTTCTCCGGTGGTATGCGTCAGCGCGTGATGATCGCCATCGCCATCGCGAACAACCCCGACGTCATCATCGCCGACGAGCCGACCACGGCCCTCGACGTGACGATTCAGGCGCAGATCCTCGACGTTCTCGCCAAGGCGCAGAAGGAGACCGGCGCCGCCGTCGTGCTCATCACCCACGATCTGGGCGTGGTGGCCGGCGCGGCCGACGACATCCTCGTCATGTATGCCGGTCGTCCCGTCGAGCGCGCCAGCATCGACGACGTCTTCCAGCACCCCTCCATGCCGTACACGATGGGTCTGCTCGGCGCCGTGCCGAAGCCGCACATCGCCGCCTCCCAGCGTCTCGTGCCGATTCAGGGCAACCCGCCGTCACTGGTCGACATCCCGAAGGGATGCCCGTTCTCGCCACGATGCCCGCTCGCCACCCCGGAGTGCTCGCTGTCTGAGCCGAACCTGGAAGTCGTGGACGCGAACTCCGGTCATCTCGCCTCCTGCCGTCGACTGCAGGAGATCATCGACAAGAACATGAAGTACACGGACGTGTTCCCCGTGCCCGACCTGCTTCCCGCCGACTGGGCCGACGTCCCGCGCGACCAGCGCCCGGTGACGCTGGAGGTCGACCACCTGGTCAAGCACTTCCCGCTGACCGGCGGTGGCATGTTCCGCCGTACCATCGGCCAGGTCGCGGCCGTCGACGACGTGACGTTCAAGATTCGTCAGGGGGAGACCCTGGCACTGGTCGGCGAGTCCGGCTCCGGCAAGTCCACCACGCTGATGGAGATCATGAACCTCATGAAGCCCGAGGACGGACGCATCGTCGTACTCGGCCATGACCTCGCCGAACTCAAGAAGAAGGCGGAGCGCAAGGCGCTGCGCAAGGACCTGCAGATCATCTTCCAGGATCCGATGAGCTCGCTCGACCCGCGCATGCCCATCTATGACGTGCTCGCGGAGCCGCTCAAGGTGCACAAGTGGAGCAAGGAGAAGATCAACCGCCGCATCGGCGAGCTGATGGAGCTGGTCGGCCTGAACCCCGACTACGTGGATCGCTTCCCGGCGCAGTTCTCCGGTGGGCAGCGTCAGCGCATCTCCATCGCCCGCGCCCTCGCCACCGATCCGAAGGTGCTACTGCTCGATGAGCCGATCGCGTCCCTCGACGTGTCGATTCAGGCGGGCATCATCAACCTGCTTGAGGACCTGCAGGCCAAGCTGAAGATCTCATACCTGTTCGTTGCGCACGATCTGGCGGTCATCCGCCACATCTCCGACCGCGTGGCCGTCATGTACCTCGGCCAGGTGGTCGAGCTCGGCGAGACCGAGGACGTGTTCACCCATCCGCGTCACCCGTACACGCAGGCGCTGCTGTCGGCCATCCCCGTGCCCGACCCCGTGGTCGAGCGCACCCGCCAGCGCATCATCCTCAAGGGAGACCTGCCGTCTCCGTCCGAGAAGCACCCGGGATGCCGTTTTGCGTCCCGCTGCCCCGTCAAGCTGCGGCTCACTCCCGAGCAGCAGAAGATGTGCGAGACGAAACGCCCGGTTTTGACGTCGGATGACCAGATAGCGACCGAATTCGCCTGTCACTTCCCGCTGGATGTGAACGACGAATCCGCGCCGTTCTAAAGTCTTTCGGGCCGGTCATATGACCGGCCCGATTGCATTGGTTTCGCCGAAAAGTGAAAAGTGACGCCAATGTTAACAAGACGTGGTGTATCATCACGGTTTTAGTTGCGAGATATTTTGAAGGAGAGAACGGCACGCGCAACTCGTGCTGTTCAGGAGAGGAATGCAAAGTATGAGTTTTGCATCTACCGCGCGTAAGGTCACCGCCTTCGCCGCCGCTGCAGCCACGCTTCTGGCGCTTGGTGCTTGCGGCAACAGCAACAACGGCAGCGCCGGCAACAACGGCGCCAAGTCCACTTCCGAACCGCAGGAAGGTGTTCCCACCAACTACACCGGTTCGTTCCCGATGCCGGATCCGGGCAAGGCCTACAACAACCCGAAGGACCGCGGCGAGCTGAAGCAGGGTGGCACCCTCACCCTGCCGATCACCGAGATCGGCCCGAACTGGAACGCCATTGACGTCAACGGCAACACCGTGTACATGAGCGGCCTGTGGCGCTTCTACATGCCGTGCATCTGGGAGTACCCGGCGGATGGTTCCCTGGAGAACATCAAGCCGAACACCAACTACGTGACCAAGGTCGAGCAGACCTCCGACAGCCCTGAGACCGTTGTCTTCACGATCAACGACAAGGCCTCCTGGAACGACGGCACCCCGATCACCTGGAAGGACTTCGAGTCCACCTGGAAGGTCCAGAGCGGCAAGAGCGACAAGTTCACCCCGGCCCTCACCACTGGTTACGACCAGATCAAGAGCGTCACCAAGGGCGACACCGACAAGCAGGCCGTCGTGACGTTCGAGAAGGACTTCTACCCCTACCAGTCCCTGTTCAACCTGCTGTACCCGTCTGAAGCCCTCACCGGCGACGACACCAAGGACGGCGAAACCTTCTCCAAGGGTTGGTCGAACGACTCTCACTCCGACAAGTGGGGCGCCGGCCCGTTCGTCGTCTCCAAGAGCTCCGACTCCGAAGTGACCTTCACCCCGAACCCGAAGTGGTGGGGCGACAAGCCGCTGCTGGACAAGGTCGTGCTCAAGCAGATGGAGCCGTCCGCTGCCATGAACGCCTTCAAGAACGGTGAGATTGACGCCGTCGGCGCTTCCGACGCCGAGTCCATGACGAGCGCGAAGACCGTGAAGGACGCTTACCTGCGTCGTTCCTACGACTCCGGTGTGTACACGCTGACCATCAACACCAAGAACATCCCGCTGGAGGTCCGCAAGGCCTTCGTCCAGGGCGTCGACCGCAGCCAGCTGCAGAAGATCGACTTCCAGGGTATCGAATGGACCGAGAAGACCCCGGGCTCCCTGATTCTGCCTCAGTTCCAGGACGGCTACGAGGACAACATGCCCGCTGAGTCGAAGTTCTCCACCGCCAACGCCACCAAGACCCTTGAGGACGCCGGCTACAAGAAGAACAGCGACGGCTACTACGAGAAGGGCGGCAAGGTCGCGGCCATTACGTACACGACGTTCTCCGACTCCGCCTCTACCAAGGCCAAGGCAACCGCCATCCAGAAGATGGCCAAGACCGTCGGCATCAAGGTGAGCATCGACATCAAGGCTTCGAACACCTTCTCCGACACCGTCAGCTCTGGTAACTGGGACATGATCGGCCTCGGCTGGTCCGCTAGCGACCCGTTCGGCTACGCGTCCTCCGCTTACCAGCTCTACGGCTCCAAGTCCGAGTCCAACTTCTCCTTCACCGGCACCGACGAGATCGACAAGGAGCTCGAGTCCATCCCGGGCATCAAGGACAGCACTAAGGCCATTGCTCAGTTCAACAAGGCTGAGAAGGAAGCCCAGAAGCTGTACGCTCAGATCCCGTTCGAGAACGGCCAGATCACTGTCGCCGTCAAGAAGGGTCTTGCGAACTACGGTCCTGCAGGCTACTCCTCCGGCGCGCGTGTCATGGTGACCGTTCACCCCGAGAACCTCGGCTGGGAGAAGTGAGTCGTCTGATTCATCGATCTCATTGAGATAGCGATATAGAAGTCCCCCGTGGCTGCAAAGTCACGGGGGACTTCTCGTATGTGTGGACGATGCTGGACCACCCCCAGCCGGCCATGCCGGCAGCCCCCGATAGCGGGGGGTTGCCAGCCGAAGGCTGACTGGGGGTGGTCACGCTGGCAGAGCGGGTATGCCCCGCTCAGCGGCAGACCTTGGAGATCGGCTGCCAGGGCTGCAGGGTCACCGGTTCGGAATCCACCGCGGCGAGCGTGCGCTCGTCCAGGTATTCCTTGCGGATGATGAGCTCCTGAACATAGCGGTCGAACCACGCGCCGGAGGCGACATAGTAGCCGTCCTTGCCGTTGTCCTTGCCCCAGCTGTTCTCCACCTTCCAACGGTCCGGCTCACCGGCCTTGTCGAGGTTGACGCCGGTGAGCGTCATGGCGTGGTTGCTGCGCGAATCGTTGTATTCCAGACCGTGCGCCTTGTCCGATGCGAACTCGGTGCCGAACAGCTCATCCACGCGCACGGTGCCACGATCGAAGATGCCGGCCTTGCGCAGTGAGAACTGCGCGCAGTCGCAGGCGAACCAGATTGGGTGGCCTGCGGTCAGCTGGTCGACGGCGGCCTTGCGGAACACGTCGAGCGGCACGTTGATGAAGTCCATCGGAGCGGCCTCCGCCACGTTGCCCACGAACGCCAGCTGATAGCGGCGGTAATACGGGGTAGAGGCGAGCGGGGAGTTCGTCAGGCTCACGAAATCATCCAAATCCTCGCCCACGTACTTCGCGTAGAACTCCTGCGGCGTGATGCCGTGTTCGACGATCTGCCTGCGCGAGTCGATGCCGGACTTCGTGCCGGACTCGGACGCCTTGGCGTCATCCTTGCCCTCGTCCTTGACGCGCAGCAGCAGATCGAAGCTCGCCGGTGGCTCGCCCATTGCGATAGCGCAGATACGGTACACGACCGACATCTGCCCGGTCTTGAGCGAGCGCAGCTCCTCAACCGACTTGCCGGCCTGATGGGCGTCGCGCAATTCGGCGGCGAATTCGCGCAGCTTCGTGTTCAGGTACTGCTCGAACGCCGAGGAATCGCGGGAGTTCGACGACTCCGGGTAGGCCTCCTTCGGCACCAGACCGTACTTCTTGACCAGCGCGACGAACATCTGCCACCAGCCGCCATCGTCAGCCGGGCCTTCGTTGACCGCCTCGAAGATGCGGCTGTCCGTGGTCTTGTCGAGCGTCTTGAGCACGTTCTCAAGGTAGAAGTTCGACTTCTCCAGCTTGTCGTAGAAGAACAGATAGCTTTCGGAGAACTCGAAATCGTCGAGGTTCCACTTGTGCATCAGCTCGTAGCGCAGCGTGTTCAGCGATGCGAACATCCAGCAGCGGCCGGAATGCTCCTGCGAGGTGATCGACCCCTGCTTGAGTTCGACCGAGAACGTGCGGGGGAGCTCGCGCACGCCGCGATACGAGGTCGCGGCCTGGAGAATGCCGTTCGATACCGCCGCGTTCGCCGCCACGAGGTTCGCGCGGTCCGCGTTGAACGCCGCGGAGTATTCCCTGAGCTGTTCCGCAGTCAGTGCCAGGTTGTCGGGCTGGTTGGAAGCCATGTCCATGATCCTTTCCTATTGTCGGAATGAAAAACTGCCACGAAGCAGTCTACTCCGCCTACGTAGGCCGTGTGTGAGCGGGGAGCGGAAGATTCCGGTCGAAACTGCGGCTCGCACTGTCAACGGGACGGATATAGGATGGCCTCATGATCACCATCACCACATCCAACGTGAACGGCATCCGCGCCGCCAAGCGCAAGGGCATCGAGACATGGGCGGGCGAGCACGCCCCGGACATCTGGTGCATGCAGGAGGTCCGCGCCCCGCAGGACGAGCTCAATCCGATATTCGGCGAGTTCGGGTTCGAATACGCCACCGCCGGCAAGATCGCCGACCAGAGCGAGCTGACGGCGATGAACGAGGTCTGCCGCGTCAAGGGACGCGCCGGCGTCGGGCTGCTGACCGACCTGCCCGTGACAGCCCGGCGATACGGTTTGTCCGGGCTGGACGAGGATGTGGATTCCGGCCGATGGATCGAGGCCGACGTGACGACGCCACAGGGCTATGGAATCACCGTCGCATGCGTGTACGTGCACGCGGGCAACAGCGACGATCCGGTGAAAATGGCGCAGAAATACCGCTTCCTCGACACCATGCTCACGCGCATGGGCGAGCTGCGGGACGAGGCCTCGCGCGGCGGCAGGCAGGCCGTGCTGTGCGGCGACTTCAACATCGCGCACACGCCGCTCGACATCAAGAACGCCAAGGCCAACATCAAGCATGCCGGGTTCCTGCCCGCCGAACGCGCCTACATCGACCGCTGGCTGGGGGAGTACGAGTTCGTGGACGTCATACGCTCGCTCGCCGGCGACATCCAGGGGCCGTACACGTGGTGGAGTCAGCGCGGCAGGGCGTTCGACAACAACGTCGGCTGGCGCATCGACTATCAGTTCGCCACTCCGGAACTCGCCGAGACGGCACGAGGCTTCGTCATCGACAAGGCGCCCAGCTATGACGCCCGCTGGTCCGACCATGCGCCGCTGACCGTCACGTATGACGTGTGATCATGCAATCCATGACGCGCTCTGGGCCATGCGGCGGCCGTTCGGGCCGGCGACAATCCGGCGTCGTCTTCCAAGCCAATCACAAGCCCTAGTGCTACGCTAGTCACGGTTGCAACCTGTACAACGAAATGAGGAACCCATGGGACTGTTTGGATTCGGCAAGAAGAAGCGTGAACGCGAGGAAGCCGAAGCGAAGGCCGAGAATCGCGAGGACGAGGCCGCCGTCGACACTGAGGAGACCGCCGCCCCGACCGACGTGGCGGACACGTACGAAGGCCGCGGCGAATCCTACGGACCGTGGGACGTCGATGACGAGAACGTGCCGGATTACGACGAGTACCTCGACATGGGCTCCTACTACCTGCCGTATCTCGCGGGCCTGCAGCTGCGCATCAAGGCGAACCGCAGCACCCAGGAGATCCTCGGCGCGACCATCAGCTACGGCGCGTCCAGCCTGGAGATCGAGGCGTTCGCGGCGCCCAAGACCATGGGTCTGTGGGACGACGTGCGCGCCGATTTGCTTGAGGCCAACGAGAAGGCATCCGAACACGCGGGCGTGTTCGGCACCGAACTCCACCTGCCGGTCACCGTCAAGGGCGGCAAGACTGTGAACACGCGCATCGTCGGCGTGGATGGCCCGCGTTGGATGCTGCGCGGCATCTTCTCCGGCAAGGCCGCGAACGATGACGGCAACTCCGACACCGAAGCGCTCAACAAGTACTTCGCCGACATCGTCGTGGAGCGCGGCGACGAGCCGCTCGCCCCGCGTGATCTCATCCCGATGCACCCGCCGGTGACCCCCGCCCAGCGTCAGGCGGCGGCCAAGACCAATGACCAGGCTGACGACAAGGAGCACCTCGACGACATCCCGGACAAGCCCGAAGGGCCGTTCGACTCCGATCAGCAGACCGAGGTCAAGACCACGCTGTCGCGTGGACCGATGTTCTCCGAAGTCCGCTGACGAATCCCGGCGCTCGACGCCGGGAGCCAAGGAACGAGCATGACCGATCAGAACCAGAAGAAACGTACGGGTATGGCGTCCCTCGCCGCCGCGGGCGAGGGGGAGGACTTCTCCGTCATCGACGCCATCGGCGGGCCGCGCGGCGTCATCGAATCGATGCTGCCGGGCGTGTTGTTCGTCGTGTTGTTCGTCGTCACCAGCAACCTCAATCTCACGATCGGTGTCTCCGCGGCGCTGGCGGTGCTGCAGGTCGTCATCAGGCTCGTGCAACGGCAGTCGGTCATGGGCGCTCTCAGCGGCCTGATCGCCGTCGGTATCTGCCTGATATGGGCGTGGCAGAGTCATGAGGCGCGCAACTATTACATGTTCGGCTTCCTCACCAATGCCGCGTACATCGTGCTGCTGTCCTTCACCCTGCTCATCCGCGTGCCCGGTCTGGGGCTCATGGTCGAGTTCATCCGTACCATCCCCACCGAGCATTTCCGCGCGTGGCTGCACGGCTGGCTGGACGACAAGCCGCTCAGGCGCGCCTACACGATCGTCACCGTGCTGTGGATCGGCGTGTTCGCGCTGCGTCTCATCGTGCAGGTGCCGCTGTACCTCGCCGACTCCGTGGCGCTGCTGGGCACGGCGCGCCTGCTGATGGGCATACCGTTCTGGGCGCTGGCGATATGGGTGTCGTATCTGATCATCGCCACCCCGCTGCACCGGCACATCGCCGCGGCCAAAGCGGCGGCCGGCGGCGGCAAAGACGGTGACAGTGACGGCCGCAACAGCGGTGATGAAGGTGACAACGCAGCCGGACAGGCCTGATCCGGTCAAATCGCGAAAGGAAACAATGAACGCGCAAGTGCGTATCGAACGTTATGCCGACCAGGGACGATGCGTCGGGCATATCGATGGCCGTGTGGTATTCGTGAGGTTCGCCCTGCCGGGCGAGCTGGTGCAGGTCGCATTGGATGAACCGCACGACCGCGACGACCGCTACTGGACCGGCGAGGTCGTCGAGGTCATCGAACCGAGCCCCGATCGTGTGGATCCCGCATGGCCGCTGGCCGGGCCGCTTGCCATGGGTGGTGGCGTCGGCGGCGCCGATCTGGTGCACGTGAGCCTGGAAGGGCAGCTTCGCTGGAAGGCCGCCACCATCAGCGATCAGATGAGCCGTCTCGGGCACGTGGACGTCACCGTGCCGGTGGAACGGGCCGAAGGCGACACTGAGAACGGCGGCTTGCACTGGCGCACCCGCATCGAGATGATCGCCGATGACGACGGCATGCCGTCGATGCGTCGGCGCGGCTCGCACAAGCGCGTGCCGCTGGACACGATGCCGCTCGCGACAGACAACCTGCTTGCCGTCGCCGATCGCGAACACGTGTGGGATGGCGGGTTCGAACCCGGATCCCAAATTCGCCTGTCTGTGCCCGAACCGAGGAAGCAGCCCATCGAGGGCAATTACGCCGTGCTCGTGGACGGCGAACTGCGCGCCGGAAACCGGCATCTGATGGAGACCGTCACCGTGAACGGCCGTGACTTCCAATACATGGTCGACGCGAACGGCTTCTGGCAGGTGCACCGTCAGGCACCGGTCATGCTCGCCGGCCATGTGATCGACCTAGCGAACAAGGCGCTTGACGGCATGACCTCCGCCTGCATATGGGACTTGTATTCCGGTGCCGGACTGTTCACGCTGCCGCTGGCCACGATGATCGCCGAACGCACGCGCATGCTCAGCGTGGAGGGCGGCAAGACCGCGGTGAAGAACGCGCAACGCAACCTCCGCGCGTTGAACCTGCCTGATGTGGACGCCCGTTGCGGCGATGTGTCCGCCACGCTCGCGCACGTGCCGGCCCATCTGTCACGACCCGATCTGGTCGTGCTCGATCCTCCCCGCGCCGGCGCGCACGCCAAGGTGTGCCGCCAGATCGCGCAGGCAGGCGCGAAGGACGTCATCTATGTCGCCTGTGACCCGACCAGCCTCGCCCGCGACACGGCGACGCTGATCTCGCTCGGGTACCGCCTGTCGGACATCCGGGCGTACGACATCTACCCGATGACCCACCATGTTGAGACGGTGGCTTGGTTCACACGCATCGGACGGTGAGGCGATGGGTCGGGTACGCGGCGATCATGATTGCGGGTTCCTGCGGCGCATATGGCGTCGTGGGATTGGCATCGCGTGCGCCGCGGCCGCGGTGATGTCGCTCACCTCCTGCGTGCCGCAGGGCAAGGCGGTCGGCGATACGCAGGAGAGCGAACCGGAGATCGCCCATGAGGGCGTCCAACGGCAGGATATCGTCGTCGGCGTCATCGGCTCCGTGGACACCGGCCTGGACTCTGATGTGCTGAACGCCTTCAACAAGGCCGGGTTGAAGGCGCCCTACGTATCCACCAGCATGGTCGACGATCCGGATGCCGCCGCGCAGCACGGAGTGCGGTCCATGGTCACGCGCAAGGTCTCCGTCATCATGATCGACGGCATTGCCGTCAACGAGAAGAACGCCGAAGACTGGGATGCCGCGTTGCAGTCCGCGCGCAAGGCGGGCGTTCCCGTCATCCTCCTGGATCCGGTCGCCCCGCCCGACGACGATACGTTGTTCGCCGTCACGTTCACGCTTGCCGGCAGGGGAGACGGCGTGACCGCCCTCGACGACGCCGTCGTCACCATCGTCGACGACAAACCCCACCCCCGCACGATGAACGTCACCGACAACCTGTCCTGACCTTCCGATATCCGGAGCTCTTCCGCGGGAGCGGTAGTCCGTATTTTCGCCCCGCTGGCGGGGCTGTCGCGGAGCGACTGAGGTGGCTCGGCGTTTCATCGCCTGCCGGCTATTCCGTCTGACCGCCCTCCGGCGCTGCGCGCCACCTCCCGCCGGCGGGAGGTGTGGAGGCGTAGGTGGCTGCGGTGATCAGCCGAGAGTCACACCTCATCCTGCTGCGCTCGATGGGGGACGTGTGTGAAAATACCGCCTGGGAATGATGCCCCCGTTATGCTGCCACGGGTAGGCTAGTACGTATGAATGCAACCCTGAACCTGCCTGAAGTCGAAGAAAACGGCCTGACCGCCTCGCAAGTGCGCGCCTGCGAGGAGAGCGGTCAGACGAACGCGGTGAAGAGCACCACGTCGCGTTCGGTACTCGACATCGTGCGGGCCAACGTCTTCACGCTGTTCAACGGCATCATCTTCGCCGCGATGGTACTGGTGCTGATCACCGGTTCCTGGAGGGACGCGGTGTTCGGTTTCGTCATCATCATCAACACGGGCATCGGCATCGTCACCGAACTCAGGGCCAAGCGCACGCTGGACAGGCTTTCCATCCTTGTGGCCTCCGACTTCCTCGTGCATCGTGACGGCAGGGACGTGGAGGTGCCCCACAACGAGATCGTGCTCGACGACCTGCTGTGGATCCGTGCCGGCGAACAGGTGCCGGCCGACGGGCAGATCATCCAGACCTGGGGACTGGAGCTTGACGAGTCCATGCTCACCGGCGAATCGCGTACCGTGCGCCACAAGGTGGGGGAGCAGGTGTATTCCGGCGCCACCGCGGTCTCCGGCATGGCATTGGTCAAGGTCAATGCGGTCGGCAGCCATTCCTACGCCGCCACGCTCACCGCGCAGGCCAAGGTATACAAGAAAACCGTGTCCGACCTGAACAAGGGCATCAACACGATTCTGAAATTCATGACCTTCCTCGTGGTACCGCTGTGCATTCTGCTGATTCTTTCGCAGATTCATACGGTCGGCGGTTGGGGCACGGCACTCTCCACCGGCGAATGGCGGCAAGCCGTGGTTTCCGCGGTCGCCGGCGTAGTAGGCATGATTCCCGAAGGCTTGGTGCTGCTGACTTCGCTGAACTTCGCGGTGGCCGCCATGCGTCTCGCCCGTCACAATACGCTGGTGCAGGAGCTTGAATCCGTGGAGACACTGGCTCGCGTGGACGCGCTGAACCTCGATAAAACCGGCACGATCACCGATGGCGGTATCGCCTTCAACCGGCTCGTGATGCTCGATTCCGCCAATGCGGCTGCGGAACAGGCAGCCACGCAGGCCCTCTACGACTGCTGCAACGAAGAGCAGCCCAACGGCACCGGCCAAGCCGTACTCGCCGGGCTCAAGGCCCAAGGATATGGGGCAGGTGCGGTTGAGTCTCGTGTCCCGTTCTCTTCGGCGCGCAAATGGAGTGCGGTGCGTAAATCCGGCGAGACCTGGTACATGGGAGCGCCGGAGGTGATTATTTCTGCGCTTGAGGGTGACTATTCGTCGGTGTTGCAGCAGGTTAACGAGTATGCCAATGACGGCAACCGTGTGTTGCTGGTTGCGCGGTCTACAGCTCCCCTCTCCGAGGGGAGCTGTCGCCAAAAGCGACTGAGGGGAGCAGTTGAGGGAGCCAATGTCTCGGACGGCCGGCAACTGGATGTGCAGGCTGAGCCGGTGGCGTTGGTGTTGTGCTCTGAGAAGATTCGCGAGGACGCCGAGCGGACGCTCGCTTGGTTCCGTGAGCAGGGTGTGCGCTGTCGTGTGATTTCCGGTGACAATCCAGTGACCGTGGGTGCCATCGCCCGCAGAGTGAAACTGACAGGCGACCATGAGCCGGTGGCGATGGACGCGCGCGAACTGCCCGAGGACGTGAACGAACTGGCCCGCGTGCTCGAAAACGTCGATGTGCTCGGCCGCGTGCTGCCTGACCAGAAGAAGGCCATCGTGCAGGCGTTGCACACGCAGAACCACGTGGTTGCCATGACCGGCGACGGCGTCAACGACGCGCTCGCCATCAAGGAGGCGGACCTCGGCATCGCCATGGGCAATGCGGCGCCCGCCACCAAGGCCGTGGCCCAGGTGGTGCTGGTGGATTCGAAGTTCTCGCACCTGCCGGACGTCGTGGCGCGGGGCCGTCAGGTCATGGCCAATATGGAGCGCGTGGCCAGCCTGTTCCTCGTCAAAACCGTGTACTCCGCGCTGATCTCGCTCGGCGTAGTGCTGACGCAAATCCCATACCCATACCTGCCGCGCCATATCACGTATATCGGCGCTCTCACCATCGGCATGCCCGCGTTCATTCTGGCGCTCGCGCCGAACACGCGCCGCTATATTCCGGGATTCCTCAAGCGCGTGGTCACGTTCGCGCTGCCGGGCGGCATCGCCACCGCGCTGTCGGTGCTGCTGGCCGCTTGGGTGCTGCCGCCGGTCATGGGCTGGAACGTGACCGGCGATGCCGCGGACCTGTCCGCCCTGCGCGCCACCAGCGCCATCATCCTGTTCGCGATGGGCGTGTTCGTGCTGGCCCGCGTGGCCAGACCACTCAACGGTTGGCGTGGCGTGCTGGTGGCGGTGTTCGCGGCGGCGGGCGTAATCGGCGCGTTCGTCCCGTTCGTGGCGAACTTCTTCGCCCTGATTCTGCCGACCGGCGCCACGATGGTGGCCACGCTGATCGCGTTGGCCGGTTCCGCGCTGATCTTCGCGCTGTGCCTGTGGCTGGCGCCGCTCGTGCGCGGACTGACGGGCAAGCTCTCGCGTCGGCATTGAGACGGCGGCGCGATTGTCTCATACTTCAAGCCGACACGCCAGAGCCTCGGTAACGTGCCCGTACCATGTGTAGCGGATAATCAGCGGCATCATAAGCCGATTCATGATTTCGGAGGAAGCATGTCCTTACGCGACGACCAGCTGGCTACCCTCAAGGCAGCCGGCAAGGACTTCGATTACTACAACATCGCCAATCTCGACGGCATCGATCATCTGCCGTACTCGCTGAAGGTACTGGTCGAGAATCTGGTGCGCAACATCGACGGTGCCAACATCACCGACGAGCACGTCAAGACCCTGCTCGACTGGGATCCGAACGCCGAACCCAGCCACGAAATCCAGTTCACGCCGTCCCGCGTGATCATGCAGGACTTCACCGGCGTGCCCTGCATCGTGGACCTCGCCACCATGCGTGACGCGGTCAAGGACCTCGGCGGCGACCCGGAGGTCATCAACCCGCAGGTCCAGTCCGACATGGTCATCGACCACTCCGTGCAGATCGACAAGTACGGCATCGCCGACGCGGTCCAGCAAAACATGGACATCGAGTACCAGCGCAACGGCGAACGCTACCAGTTCCTGCGCTGGGGTCAGCAGGCATTCAAGAACTTCCGCGTGGTGCCGCCGGGAACCGGCATTATCCACCAGGTCAACATCGAATACTTGGCCAAGGTGGTCATGAGCAAGGCCGAGGCCAACGGCAACGCGCTCGCCTACCTCGACTCCTGCGTGGGCACCGACTCGCACACCACCACCGAAAACGGTCTGGGCGTGCTCGGCTGGGGCGTCGGCGGCATCGAGGCCGAGGCCGCCATGCTCGGCCAGCCGATCTCCATGCTCGTGCCGCGCGTGGTCGGCTTCAAGCTCACCGGCTCCATCCCGGAGGGCGTTACCGCCACCGATGTGGTCCTGACCATCACCGACATGCTCCGCAAGCACGGCGTGGTCGGTAAGTTCGTGGAATTCTACGGCGAAGGCATCGCCTCCGTGCCGCTGGCCAACCGCGCCACCATCGGCAACATGGGCCCCGAGTTCGGCTCCACCTGCGGCATCTTCCCGATTGACAATGTCACGCTCGACTACCTGCGCCTGACCGGCCGCTCCGAAGAGCAGGTCGCGTTGGTCGAAGCCTACGCCAAGGCCAACAAGCTGTGGGGCGACGCTTCCGACCCGGATTACGTGGAACCGCAGTACTCCGAATACGAGGAACTCGACCTCGGTACCGTGGTGCCGTCCATCGCTGGCCCGAAGCGCCCGCAGGACCGCATTCTGCTGTCCGAAGCCAAGAGCATGTTCGAGAAGACCGCTCCCGCCTATGAGACCGAGAAGACCGTCAAGGATCCGGTGGCCGTGTCCACCGACTTCCGTGGCGATTTCGACATCGAAAACGGCGACGTGGCCATCGCCTCGATCACCTCATGCACCAACACCTCCAACCCGTCCGTGATGATCGCCGCCGGCCTGATCGCCCGCAACGCACATGCCAAGGGCCTTAAGCCCAAGCCCTGGGTCAAGACCTCGCTGGCTCCCGGCTCGCAGGTCGTGGCCGACTACCTCAAGGCCGCGGGGCTGCAGGACGACCTCGATGCACTCGGCTACCAGCTCGTCGGCTTCGGCTGCGCCACCTGCATCGGCAACTCCGGCCCGCTGCTGCCCGAGATTTCCGAGGCGATCAACGCCAACGACCTGACCGTCACCGCCGTGCTTTCCGGCAACCGCAACTTCGAAGGCCGCATCAGCCCGGACGTCAAGATGAACTACCTGGTCTCCCCGCCGCTGGTCATCGCCTACGCGCTCGCCGGCACGATGGACTTCGACTTCGAGACCCAGCCGCTCGGCACCGACGCGGACGGCAACGACGTGTACTTGAAGGACATCTGGCCCACCAATGCCGAGGTCGCCGCCGTGGTCGACGGCAGCGTGAGCCGCGAGATGTTCCTCAAGGACTACGCCTCCGTGTTCGACGGCGACCACCGCTGGAAGGGCCTCGACGTGCCCGAAGGCGAGCTGTTCGCATGGGACGAGCATTCGACGTACGTGCGCAAGCAGACCTTCTTCGACGGCATGAAGGCCACGCCGGAGCCAGTCGCCGACATCCACGGCGCCCGCGTGCTGGCGTTGCTCGGCGACTCGGTCACCACCGACCACATTTCCCCGGCGGGCGCGTTCAAGGCGTCCAGCCCGGCCGGCAAGTACCTGACCGAGCGCGGCGTGGAGCCGAAGAACTTCAACTCCTATGGCTCGCGTCGAGGCAACCACGAGATTATGGTGCGTGGTACCTTCGGCAACATCCGCCTGCGCAACCAGCTGCTCGCCTCCGTCGGCGAGGAGGTCACGCCGGGCGGGTTCACTTACGATTTCACGACTGGAAAGCCTTCGACGATCTTTGACGCCTCGCTCAACTACAAGGCCGCCGATATTCCGCTCGTCGTGCTGGCCGGCAAGGAGTACGGCACTGGCTCGTCGCGTGACTGGGCCGCCAAGGGTACGGTGATGCTCGGCGTCAAGGCCGTCATCACCGAGAGCTTCGAGCGCATCCACCGTTCCAACCTCATCGGCATGGGCGTGCTGCCATTGCAGTTCCCGGCGGGGGAGTCCTATGAGTCCCTGGGTCTTGACGGCACCGAGACCTACGACATCGCCGGCGTGGACGAGCTCAACAGCGGCGTCACCCCGAAGACCGTGCACGTCACCGCCACGCACACCGACGGCTCCACCACCGAGTTCGACGCGGTGGTCCGCATCGATACGCCCGGAGAGGCGGACTACTATCGCAACGGCGGCATCCTTCAGTACGTCCTGCGCAACCTCATGAAGTAAGCGGCCCGAAGTCCCTTGACCCCATGGTCAAGGGACTTCCCTTTTCTCCTCTTTCTTCCCCTCCTTCTCTCCCTCTTCCTTTCCTCTTTCCGGGAGTTATCCACAGGCGCGACACGCCCGGACTGCATTGCACAATCCTCGGTAGCATCTCCATAGAACGGCTGTATTGCAATGGTTCGGCAACGTGGCATGACTATTGTGCGGCGCAGTCCGGGCGTGTCACGATCGAGCCTTCGACCACATTGCCCGAAAACCTGAAGACCGGGCCGGAAAACCTGTTACCGTTCGTCCATGTTTGAGATGCGAAACGAACCGCCATCGAACCAATACATGCGGCATCAGGCATGGCTCATCCAGCGCTATTACCTGAAGCGTTGCCGGGCGGTCAGGGATACGCTGGAGCATGAGCCGGTATTCGCGTTGTCGTCGGCGCTGGGGCTGATGGGCATTGCACCGCCCGAGACCGCCGTCCTTGATTTGGGCAAGGAACATATCGTCGTTCGGAATCGTGACGCGCGACGCGGTCATCCCGCCAATGTCGTGTGTCACGCGTGGTCATTGCTGGACGACCGTATCGTAATCCGCATCTTTGATCTGTACTGCACGTCACCCGCCGCGACGTTCGCCCAATTCGTGCGGTTCAACTGGTTCGAGGAAACAATTATATTGGCGGATCGGCTGACATGCCGTGACGAGCGGCTGAGGCGCGCGACCCAACAGGAACTGATGGACTTCCTTGATGAGCGGAAGGTCTATGGCGGCAAGGCCGCACGCCGGGCGTTGCGTTTGTCTCGTCCGAACACCGATTCCCGGTGGGAACGGGAGCTGCGTCTGGATGCGATGAAATGGGGATTGCCGAATCCGGAGGCGAACCATCCGGTCGATTTGGAGTCTGGATTGGCATGGCTTGACATGGCATACGAGAAGTATCGCGTGGCGATGGAATTTCATGGGCAGCAGCATCTGGAACAGTATGTAGCGGACACGAGGCGCATGAACGCATTGGCGGCCAAGAATTGGGTGGTGCTTCCGGCCTGGCAGAGTACGGTGCTTGACCAGGCCGAACTGCATCGATACTTCAGTCAGGTGGCCGCCGCTTTGGAGCATGCCGGTGCCGTCGGTTTTCTGCATCCGCGCATGGATCTGTGGACGTTGAGCGGCAATCCGGAGCTGCTGGAACCGTTTTGACGTAGGAGCGACCGATTGGTATATGGTCCGAGACAGGGATGGCAGTCGTCGTGATACGACACGCCCGGAGTGCGCAGCACGACCGCCGAATAGTCGCTGCAAGGTAACGGTATAAACCCGTTCTGGACTCCGGACACAACGATTGCGCTGTGCAATCCGGGCGTGTCGTGTTATGGAAACACCGGTGTATCGAGGAAAGAGGGAAACTTGAAGAGAGAAAGTCGGGAACAACAGTTGAGGGGCATGGAACAGATGGAAGAGAGACGGCCGGCAGGATGTGGGAGAAGTCCTCGGACCGGGATAAAGAAGGACCGTTTCGCTGGCATTTACGCCAGCGAAACGGTCCTCGAGTAGTGACGGACGATCCCGTCACGCGAGGCCGGAGAGCTTGTTGATAAGCTCGGGGTCTCGCGTGGCGCCCTTGTCGGCGGAGCGCGCGAAGGCGGCGTACGCCTTGAGGGCCTGGCTCACCTTGCGGTCGCGGTGCGCCACGTAGCCATCGCCGGCCTCCAGTTCGCGGCGGCGCTCGGCCAGCTGCTCGTCGGTCAGCTCGACGTTCACGGAACGGGCCTCGATGTCGATGTCGATGACGTCGCCGTTCTTGATGAGCGCCACCGGGCCCTTGTTCGCCGCCTCGGGAGCCATGTGCCCGATGGCCAGACCCGAGGAGCCGCCGGAGTAGCGACCGTCGGTGAGCATGGCGACCTGCTTGCCGATGCCCTTGCCCTTGACGAAGGAGGTCGGGTACAGCATTTCCTGCATACCCGGGCCACCCTTCGGGCCTTCGTAACGAATCACAAGCGCCATGCCGGGCTTCAGGGTGTCGTTCAGAATGACCTCGATGGCCTGCTCCTGGGAGTCGACCACCAGAGCCGGTCCACGGAACTTCCAGATCTCCGGCGGAACACCGGCGGTCTTGACCACGCAGCCGTCGGGGGCCAGGTTGCCGCGCAGCACGGCGAGGCCGCCTTCGTGAATCTCCGGGTGGTTGATGTCGTGGATGGCGCCGTTGGCGCGGTCACGGTCGAGCGAATCGAACAGGGTGGTGTGGGTCCACGGCTCCGGGGAGATGATGTGGCCAGGAGCGGCCTTGTACATCTGCTGGGCTTCCTCGGTGCAGGTCGGGCGCATGATGTCCCAATCGGCCAGCTTGGCTTCCAGCGTCGGGTAGTCGATGGAGTGCACGTTGGTGTGCAGCTTGCCGGCGCGGTCGAGCTCGCCGAGGATGCCGGTGATGCCGCCGGCGCGGTGCACGTCGGAAATCTCCCACTTGCCGGACGGCGAGGCCTTGCAGATGCACGGCACGGTGTGGGAAATACGCTCGATGTCGTCCAGGGTGAAGTCCACGTCGGCGGATTGGGCCATGGCGAGGATGTGCAACACGGTGTTGGTGGAACCGCCCATGGCCACATCCATGGTCATGGCGTTCTCGAAGGCTTCCTTGGTGGCGATGGAGCGCGGCAGCACGGAATCGTCGGAATCGTCATAGTACTGGTGGGCGATCTTGACGACCTGCTTGGCGGCACGCTCGAACAGGTCCTTGCGGTAGGAGTGGGAGGCGAGGATGGTGCCGTTGCCGGGCAGGGCCAGGCCGATGGCCTCGGTCAGGCAGTTCATCGAGTTGGCGGTGAACATGCCGGCGCAGGAGCCGCAGGTCGGGCAGACGGTCTTCTCGTAGTTGAGCAGCTCCTCGTCGGAGACGGAATCGTCGGCGGTGGCGTACATCACGTCGATGAGGTCTGTGCTCTTGACGGTGCCGTCGGCGAGGATCGTGGTACCGGCCTCCATCGGGCCGCCGGAGACGAACACGGTGGGGATGTTGAGGCGCAGCGCGGCCATGAGCATGCCGGGGACGACCTTGTCGCAGTTCGGGATGCAGATCAGTGCGTCGGCGCAGTGCGCGTTGCACTGGTATTCGACGGTGTCGGCGATGATGTCGCGGCTGGGCAGGGAGTACAGCATGCCGGTGTGGCCCATGGCGATGCCGTCGTCGACGGCCATGGTGTTGAACTCGCGCGGGATGCCGCCGGCCTCCTTGATGGCCTCGGAGACGATGCGGCCGACCTTGTTGAGGTGGACGTGGCCGGGCAGGAACTCGTCGAACGAGTTGGCGATGGCGATGATGGGCTTCTTGCCCATGTCGTCACCTTTGACGCCAGCTGCACGGTAGAGGGCTCGGGCACCTGCGAAGACGCGCCCGTTCATGATTTTTGCAGATCGCATTTCAGTCATGGCTCTATTCAAGCTCTTGCAAGGGACACGCGACATGTCAAGAGTCGGAATATGGAATTTTCATAAGTGTTACAAAACTCACAGTGGATTAAGCCTATGTAGCCTTTTATGTTGTCTGCGAGTCGGCAACGAACTGGCAGAATCCACCGGACCCGCTCCGGTCGCTGCGTGAGGCTATAATTGCTGCGGTTGAGATAGATTTCCATCATGTGATTCGGAGACTTGCAAAAATGGCAGAAGAAACCAAGGATACCGAGGTCAAGGGCAACGAGGAGTTCGGCACCGCGCCCGTGCCCGAGGGTTTCGCGAACCCGCCGATCGACGATCTGATGAAGCACGCCGATTCCAAGTACGCGCTGGCCATCTTCGCCGCCAAGCGCGCCCGTCAGATCAACTCGTACTTCACCCAGCTCAACGAGGGTCTGCTGCAGAACGTCGGCCCGCTGGTCGAATACCAGAACCAGGAGAAGCCGCTGTCGATCGCTTTCCGCGAGATCGACGAGGGCCTGCTGGAGGAGACTCTGGGCGAGGATGATCTGAGCGAAGGCAACTGATTCGTCTGAATCCGTCCGGTTCGCTGTACGCGGTATTTGCTTTTTCTGGGGCGACACTCTTGCCCTTGACGGCGGTGACGTGTACAACTGAGCGTCAGGAGCGAACGACTTGGGGCTCGCGCCGACCGAAGGTCTGGCACGGGCCCTTTTCGTAGCCTGTTCAGGTCCTGCAACAACAGAATGAACCAACGTATCATTGTGCCTTATCCGCAAAAGGCGGGTAGGGCGATAAGTCCGAAAGAGGGATGATATGACCAATCAGGAGCGCAAGCTTATCTCGGCCGAATCTGTGACCGAAGGCCACCCCGACAAGGTATGCGACCAGATTTCCGACGAAATCCTCGACGAACTGCTTCGGCAGGATCCGCAGTCGCACGTCGCCGTCGAGACCTCCGCCGCGACCGGTGTGTTCCTCGTGTTCGGTGAGGTGACGTCAAAGGGGTATGTCGACGTCCAGTCCACCGTGCGCGAGACGCTGCGCCGCATCGGTTACACGTCTTCCGAGGTCGGCCTCGACGCCGACTCCTGCGGCGTGATCGTCGCCATCACCGGCCAGAGCGCCGAGATCAATCAGGGTGTGGCGCGCCTCACCGGCGAGAAGGAGACCGAGGCCAGCCGCGAGGAGCGGTACGAGGCCCAGGGCGCCGGCGACCAGGGCGTGATGTTCGGTTACGCCACCGACGAGACCGACGTGCTGATGCCGCTGCCGATCTATCTGGCCCACCGTCTGGCCTTCCGCCTGACCGAAGTGCGCAAGTCCGGCGAAGTGCCGCACCTGCGCCCGGACGGCAAGACCCAGGTGACCATCGAATACGACGAGAACGACAAGCCGTTGCGCGTCGACACCGTGCTGATCTCCACGCAGCACGACCCGGAGGCGAGCCGGGAATGGCTGGCCGCCCAGCTCAAGGAGCATGTCATCGACCCGGTGCTGGACGAGGTGCTCGGCGACGGCGTCAAGCATGACGATTACCGTCAGCTCGTCAACCCGACCGGCTCGTTCGTCCTCGGCGGTCCGGCCGCCGACGCCGGCCTGACCGGCCGCAAGATCATCGTCGACACGTACGGCGGCGCCGCCCACCATGGCGGCGGCGCGTTCAGCGGCAAGGACCCGTCCAAGGTCGACCGTTCCGCCGCGTACGCGACCCGCTGGGTGGCGAAGAACATCGTCGCCGCGGGGCTGGCGCACCGTGTCGAGCTGCAGGTCGCCTACGCGATTGGCGTGGCCGAACCGGTGTCGGTCAACGTCGAGACGTTCGGCACCGAAATCGGCGTGACCCGCGAGCAGATCCAGCAGGCCGTGCGCAAGGTGTTCGACCTGCGTCCCGCCGCGATCATCGACGAGCTTGACCTCAAGCGCCCGATTTACGCGAAGACCGCCGCATACGGCCACTTCGGCCGCGTCGACGTCGAGTTCCCGTGGGAGCGCACCGACAAGGTCGAAGAGCTCAAGGCCGCCATCCGCTGACTGGCAGATCACAACGATCACCCTCGGTTTCACTTCGTAACGTCCCCGCCAGCGGGGGCTGCCGCGAAGCGAAACCGGGGGTGGTCTTGTCTATACACACAACATGCATACACAAAAAAGCCGCCGGACACCCCGAGAAGGTTGCCGCCTGCGGCGGACTTCACCGGCGGCGTGATACAAATGAACCATGAGTACGAATGACGCGCAGCAGTTGGCGTTTGACGGCATGGCGCCGCGCAAACGCCGCAAGCGCGCGCCCGCCGAGAAGATTGTGGCCGCGGAAGACCCGATCGCGCAGGTGGTGCTGGACGTGCAGGCGACCCATCTGGGCCAGACATTCGACTATCTCGTGGAGGAGCGGTGGTCGCAGGCCGCACGGCCCGGCGTCATGGTGCGGGTCCGGTTCGGGGGCAGGCTCCTCAACGGCGTGATCTGGAAGCGCACGGCAGCCAGCGCCACGCCCCGCTCCGCGCTGAGATTTCTTGAACGGGTGATCAGCCCGCACGTGCTGGTATCCGAATCCATGCGTGACGATATCACGCGCATCGCCGACGCCTATGGCGGCACGCGGGCCAACATACTTCGCCTGGCGGTCCCCCCGCGCGTGGCGCGCATCGACGGCGAACAGCAACTGGCCGCGCGTTCGCTATGGGTGGGAAGGCTCAGATTCTCGCACGTCTCGGACGAACTGATGCAACGGTGCTTCGACACGATACAGGCTTCATATGACGGCGCCGCCATGCTGCGCTCATCCCTGGAGGGCAGCTCGTTCGCCGCCCTGGTGATGGATGCGCGTCCGGGAGCGCGTGCGTGGGCTCGTGACGCCGCGTGGATGATCGCTGCCGCGATGAGGCAGAACCGTGCCGCCGTGGTGGTCCTGCCCGGGATAAGACAGTGCGAGGATCTCGCCGTTGCCCTGGAGGGACTGGGACTGTCCCGTTTCGCGCCGGGCGGCGCCGAGCACGGCGGATACTCCGGTGACTTCGTCGTGCTGGCCGCAGGACTGCCGCCGGCGGAACGGTACCGTGCCTATCTGGCGGCGGCGACCGGTCAGGTCGGGTGCGTCATCGGACTGCGTGCCGCCATGTATGCTCCGGTCGAGGGGCCGGCCCTGTTCATGATGGTGGATGATGCCGCGTACCAGCAGGCCGACGGGATGATGCCGTACGCGCAGGCACGCGGCGTCATGCGTCTGCGCGCCGAGTCGCACGGGGGAGTGTTTGTGGCGCTGTCGTACGCCCGTAGCCCGTTGAGCCAATGGGAATGCGAGGACCACACGGCCGTGACTGCCGTGAGCGGCCCGAGCGCATCCGTCACGCCGTTGCCAGCCGCTCGCAGGGATCAGATGCCGTGGGTGCGGTGGCTGAACCGCGAGGAGCTGGCGCGTCTCGCCGACCCGAGCATAGGCGCCCGCGTGCCGCATACCGCGGTGACGGTGTTGTCGAAGGCCTTGCAGACAGGGCCAGTGCTGCTGTCCATCCCCTCGGACGGCATGCAGGAGGCGTTGAGCTGCGTGAAATGCCATGCGCAGGCTCGTTGCGCGAAATGCACCGGCCCGCTGGGGCGCATGGGTGATGGGGTGCCGCGCTGCCGGTGGTGCGCTGCGGCGGCGGTCGACTGGCATTGCCCGCATTGCGGCTGCGAGCGCATGCGCGTGATACGGGTTGGCGCAACCGGCACCGCCCGCGAGCTGGGCGGCCTGTTCCGCGGTGTGTCCGTCGTCATATCGTCGCCGAGCCAGCCGCGAGGCGTCGTCGAGTACGTGGATGATGCGCCGCGCATCGTCATCGCCACGCCGGGAGCGGAGCCCCGCGTGCTGCCTGCATCCCGTCAATCAGAGCAGGATGCCGGCGAATATCGTGCCGTGGCGATCCTGGACGCGTGGAACAGTCTGTATGCGCCGGGTGTGGACGCCCGCGTGGACGCGCTGACGGCGTGGATGCGGGTCATGGCGTTGTGTGCGCCCCGCACTCGTGGCGGACAGGGTCTGCTGATTGGTGAATGCGATCCTGCAGTGGCCCATGCGCTGATGATGTGGGATTCGGCGTCGCTCGCCCGGAACGAATTGCTGGAGCGTGGGCAGGCCGGCATGCCTCCGGTGTGCGCGGTCGCATGCGTATGGGGGCGTCGGGATGCGGTGATGGCCGCCTTGGACGATATCGGCGTGCTGCGCGGCGATTGGGCCTCGCTGGATGTTGCGGGGGAGCCGATACCCGGCATGCTGGGGCCGGTGCCGATAGCGGCTCCGGTGACGGTGAGCGAACGCGAGCTGGAGAGCACACAGGATCGGGTCAAGGCCCTGGTCCGTGTGCCGGTCGGCATGCGTGCCCAATTGGCCGTCCGCCTGCGGTCCGCGGTGGCGCGTCACATGGCGTCGCGCACTCCCGGCGAACTGCGGTTCCAAATCGATCCCAAGGATTTGATCTGATCCGAGAGATTATCCGCCGCGTCGAGGTGTCGTTTCGAGGAAAGCGGCGGCGTGACATGTCTGACTGCCGATTGAATCAGCATTCGGAGCCTTTTGTTTCGGTTGGTGAGATGAGACGGGGATTCCTTGCCACGAAACGTCAAAAAACGCTGTTTTCGGTATTCGGCCCACTTCTTGTGCCACAAAATCAGATTTACCCGGTTACATGTCGTTTCGAGCCATGAGACCGAAACTGGGAATCATTGGAAAATGGCGATTCTGTTATTCGGAGCGGATTTTTCGTGTCGGTCGCGTGGCACGAAATGTCGAGAACGCTTGTTTTTTGCATTTCGTGGCAATGTATTCGGTCGAGAAATGCATCTCACCTGTGCGCAAAACCATTCGGGACATACCGGAACGTGTGGTCGTGGAACGGCTTCGATGACATAAAACAACATGCGACCGAAAGGCGGAATCGTTTTGACCAGGCCGTCACTGCATCCGGTGCCACCATGCAGGCCGGGCCTGATTCACTGGCGGAGACCAAGACGGCCGGCGAGGCGCGGAAGGATTCCTCTTTCCGAGAATGCTCTAGCGACGGGTGCTGGCACGGCGACCGTTGTCTTGCTCACGGCGATTATGGCGCTGATTGATGTCGGCGTATATGACATTTGCCGCGTAGATTCGGGGCTGCCGAAACGATTCGGACGAAAACTTTCAGACGCGGCGCTTATAGTTGCATGCCGGAATGCATCGGTGCGGCGGATGATTCGCCGCGTCGTCTCGATGGCATGGAACCATGGATGTGCGCGGCCGCGCGCCGCGGAATCGTTCATTGGAATCGTTCATATGGATGGAGGCATCATGAAGGGTTGGCCGGGCGAACCGGATATGGAACATGACGTGCTGGTGGCGCAGGGGCCCGCCGCGGCCGCCGACGGCAAGCCGATCAGCAACGTGATTTTCGACTTCGGCAACGTGCTGATCTACTGGGATCCGTCCGTCGTGCTGCTGCCCAGGTATTCGCAGGAGACCATCGACCAGTTCCTCGACAATGACATCTCCGGCTTCTACGACGCGAACGACCGCATGGACGGCGGCGCAAGCCCCGACGAGGGCGTGGCGTGGATGCGCGAGCATTACGGCGACAAGTGGGCGGATATCCTGCGCTACTATCTCGACAATTTCGAGGATTCCCTGACCGGCGTCGTGCCGGGTGCCCGCGTGCTCGTCAACGATCTGAAGGCCGCCGGCATTGGAGTATGGGGCCTGTCGAACTGGGAGAAGGAACTGTTCCCGATCGCGCTGAAGCACTGCGAGATCCTGCAGCGGCTCGACGGCCGTCTGGTGTCGGGGTACGTGCACATGCGCAAGCCGCACAAGGACATCTACGAGAAGGCCTTGGAGGAGTTCGGCATCAGCGCCGAAAGCAGCGTATTCATCGACGACAAGGCGATGAACATCGCGGGCGCGAACGAGGCCGGCATCCGCGGCATTCGCTTCTCGGACGCCCGCAAGCTGCGCGAGCTGCTGATCGAGCAGGGCATCGATATCCCGGCGGTTCAGTGACCTCCGCCCGTCCGCACGTCGTCCGGCATTCGACGATGATGACAGGGCAAATGGCCTGAAGTCCCAATACCATGGAAGGAAACGGAACACATGTTGAAAATCCTCTTTGCCGGCACGCCTGACGTCGCGGTGCCGTCCCTGCGCGCCCTCGCCGCGGACAGCGAGCACTTCGAAGTGGTCGCAGTGCTCACCCGCCCGGACGCGCCCACCGGACGCGGACGCAAGCTCACGCCCAGCCCGGTCAAGACTGCCGCGCTGGAACTGGGATTGCCGGTACTGGAATCCGACCCGGCCGAGCCGACGTTCCTTGACGAGCTGAAGGTTACCGGCGCACAGGCCGCCGCGGTCATCGCATACGGACGAATCCTGAAGCAGTCCGTGCTGGACGCGCTGCCCTGCGGCTGGTACAACCTGCATTTCTCGCTGCTGCCGCATTGGCGTGGCGCGGCCCCCGTGCAACGAGCCATCTGGTCGGGCGACGATATGACCGGCACCAGCGTGTTCCGCATCACGCGAGCGATGGATGCCGGCCCGCTGCTGGTGCAATCCGAAACGCCGATCGGCGAGCATGAGACCGCCGGCGACCTGCTGACCCGTCTGGGAGAATCCGGAGCGCTGGTGCTGCGCGACGCGCTGCGCACCGTCGAGGACGGTACCGCCGATCCCGTGGAACAGGCGGAAGGCGATTACCCGGTGGCGGAGAAGATCCGCGTCAACGACGCGCATATCGATTTCAGTGCGCCGGTGGAAGCGGTCGACCGTCAGATTCGCGCGTGCACGCCGAATCCCGGGGCATGGACCGAACTGGATGCAGACGGGCTCGGGCTCGACGATGGGCTGTCCACGCTGCACGTGCTGCGGGCGCACCCGGCTGATATGACCAATCCGAACGTACCCGGGTCGTTGGTGTCTGGGGCGCTCGCAGCTGGCAAGAAGAATGTCTGGATCGGCACAGGCTCCACACCTCTGGAATTGCTGGAGGTCAAGGCACAGGGCAAGAAGGCGATGCGCGCCGCCGACTGGGCGCGAGGAGCCCGACTCTCCGAAGCCGCGCGCTGCCGGTAACGAGGTGCGCGTTGCGGACTGGAGGTAAGTGAAACCACCCCCAGTCTCGCTGTCGCTCGCCCTCGTCTACAAATGGCTCTGCTTTTTTTACGGCTCGGCCCGCCAGCGGGGGCAATTATCACGCTCCCGCTGGCGGGAGCTGTCGCGAAGCGACTGAGGGTGGTCTTGGCGCTATCGTCGTGCGACGTCAGCGCAGGAAGTCCAGCACCTTGGTCAGGTCGCGCTCGTTGATGGACTCGTGGGCGGCGAGCTGAGTCTTCGGCTTGGCGCAGAAGGCGATGCCGAGCCCGGCCGCCTGAATCATCGGGATGTCGTTCGCGCCGTCGCCGACCGCCACGGTCTGGCTCATGGGAACCCCGTCTCGGGCGGCCCACGCCTGCAATGCATGCAGTTTCACCGTCTTGCACACGATATTGCCCAGCACCTTGCCGGTCAGCGCGCCATCCACCACTTCCAGACGGTTCGCCAGCCAATGGTCGATATGCCCTTCGGCGGCGAGACGGTCAACGACCTCATGGAATCCCCCGGACACGACGCCGACCTTCCAACCATGACGGTGAAGCTCGTCGATCAGCGCCAACGCGCCATTGGTGAAGTGCAGCTTGTCGTGCACGGTGTTGAACACGCTCACGGGCAGTCCCTTGAGCAATGCGACACGCTCACGCAGCGCATCACAGAATTCGATTTCCCCGCGCATGGCACGTTCGGTGACCTTCGCTATCTCGTCGCCGCTGCCGGCCGCCTCGCCGAGCTCGTCGATGACTTCCTCGTCGATCAGCGTGGAATCCACATCCATGACAAGCAGACCAGGCTTCGACAGCGTCGGCGCGGCCGCGGTGCCGTCACCGTCACCCATGGTGTCCGAGGGCGATTGGTGCGCGGCCGCGAACGCCTCCACGTCGGACACGTCATACGATTCGTCAGAAGGTTGCAAAGTTTCGTCAAGCATACCGTCGATTGTCGGAAATCGTTGGGACAATATCCGGTATGCATGAATCCCTGCGCATATCGGCCTTCGCGCCCGCTGCGGTGCACGGAGCGGGCGACTCCGGCTCCGCTGTCGGCGCCATTGCCAAGGTCATTGTGGCCGTCGCGGCCCCGGCGATTCGCCGGGCGCGTAATCTGATAGGGAAGCGTGCTCGAAAAAGGGGCGAACAGTGAACGATATCATGCACGACGGCACTCCGGATGGCATATGGAATTCGCAGGACCATCCGTCAGGCCTACCTGATTCAGGGCCGGTCTCATCGGCGGGCACGGGTGCCGAAAGCGCCACGGCACGACAGGACGTGAGGAAGATACGGGAGAACGTCGCACGTGAGCTGGCGGCCGCCAATGACCAGCTGATGGCCAAGAACCATGCGCTCGCGCAGGCGCTGTCGCGCGCGGGCAAGGAACTCACCAAGGCGAAGGCGCAGCTGTCGCAGATGGCCCAGCCCCCGAAGACCTTCGCGACGATGGTCAAGGTCGACTCGTCGATGACCGACGAGCTCGGCGTCCAGCATGCGTCGGCCGAGATCCTGACGGGCGGCAGGCGGCTGGTCGTGCCTGTGGCAGCCAACGTCAACGCGTCCCGGCTGACGGTCGGCGCCTGCGTGCTGCTCAACGAGAACATGGTATTGGTCGAGCAGCGCGGCACGGACATGCTCGGCTCTGTCCGCACGATCCGCCAGGTGCTTGATGACGGGCGTCTGATCGTCGCGGATGGCGGCGGCAACCCCAGCGTGATCCGGCGCTCGGGAGCGTTGGCGCACGAGACGTTCGCCAACGGGCAGCGCGTCATTGTCGACCCGTCGGGCCGGCTCGCCCTGGAACTGCTGCCCGACGAGAACGATGCCGATCTGGTGCTGGAGGAGGTTCCCGATGTCACCTTCGCCGACATCGGCGGACTTGACAGCCAGATCGAACGCATCCGGGACGCCGTGCAGCTGCCGTTCCTTCACCGCAGCCTGTACGAACGGTACAATCTCAAGGCGCCCAAGGGCGTGCTGCTGTACGGCCCTCCCGGCAACGGCAAGACCATGATCGCCAAGGCCGTCGCCCATGCGCTTTCGGATGGTTTCGGCAGGGGCAGCGGCGTGTTCCTCTCGGTCAAGGGGCCGGAACTGCTCAACAAGTTCGTCGGTGAATCCGAGCGTCTGGTGCGTCAGATCTTCACCCGCGCGCGCGAACGCGCCGCGGACGGCCGGCCGGTAATCGTGTTCATCGACGAGATGGATTCGCTGCTGCGCACCCGCGGCACCGGCGTCTCCAGCGACGTGGAGACCACGATCGTGCCGCAGTTCCTCTCCGAACTCGACGGCGTGGAGAGCCTCGACAACGTTATGGTGATCGGCGCCTCGAACCGCGTGGACATGATCGACCCCGCCGTGCTCCGCCCGGGACGACTGGACGTGAAGATCCGCGTGGACCGCCCCGGGGCGGATCAGGCGGCATCCATCATTCGCCACTATCTGACCGACGACCTGCCCCTGCAGCCCGGACTGGACGCCGACGGCCTGTCGCGCGTTCTGGTGCGCGACATCTACACGCGCTCGTCGCGACGGCACCTGTGCGACGCTTGCAACGACCAGGGGCAATGGTCGGCCATCTTCCTCTCCGACGTCGCGTCCGGTGCCATGCTCAAGAACATCGTCGACCGCGCCAAGACGAAGGCGGTGAAGGCGTCCATTCTCGGCGGCGACGACGTGGCGTTGAACGTCGAGCTGCTGGGAGAGGCCGTGGAGGACGAGTTCGTGGAGACACGAGGGTCGGTAATGGACGTCGATCCGGTGCAATGGTCGAGAATCAACGGCATGGACAACGGGCGCGTGGTCCGTATCCGTCCGGTTCCGCGCAAGGAAAAGGAGAACATGCAATGACCGTGCGACGGGTGATGGGCACGGAGACCGAATACGCGGTCTCGGCGCCCGCTGTCTCACATGCCAATCCGGTGCAGCTGTCGTTCGACGTAATCGGCGCTGCCGCCGACCCCGAACGTTCGCGCATACGCTGGGACTATCGTCAGGAGGACCCCGTCAACGACGCGCGGGGCACCCGTCTGGAGAGGGCCGCGGCCCGCCCCGACATGCTTACCGACGAGCCGCAGCTCAACATCGTCAACGTCATCGCCCCCAACGGCGGCCGCATGTACGTAGACCACGCGCACCCCGAATACTCGGCGCCGGAGACCACCGACCCGTTCGAGGCGGTGCGGTACGACCATGCCGGCGACCTGCTGATGCGGCGGGCGGCCGCGTCGGCGAGCGCGGGAACGGGGCACGACATCGTCCTGCACCGCAACAACGTCGATGGCAAGGGCGCCAGCTGGGGCACCCATGAGAACTACATGATGCTCAGATCGGTGCCGTTCGACACGGTGGCGGCGCTGATGACCGCCCATTTCGTCTCACGGCAGATCTACGCCGGATCCGGCCGCGTCGGCATAGGGGAGCGCAGCGAGACCGCCGGATACCAGCTCAGCCAGCGTGCCGACTACATCCACGCGATCCTCGGACTGCAGACCACCTTCGAACGCCCCATCGTCAACACGCGCGACGAATCCCACAGCCCATCCGATTATCGTCGCCTGCACGTGATCGTCGGCGACGCCAACCGCATGGACGTGCCGCAGACGCTCAAGCTGGGCGTCACCAGCATGCTGCTGTGGCTGGCCGAGCACGCGGACGAGACCGGCTATGATCTGGCAGCGCTGCTGGACTCCATGGCGCTCGTCGACCCCGTGTCGGCCATGCACACGGTGTCGCACGACCTGACGCTGCAGGCCGAGCTGCCGCTGCGCGACGGGGGCGTCACCAACGCGTGGATCATGCAGGTGAGGCTGCGGGCCGCCGTGTACGAGATGGGGGCGCTGGTGTACGGCACCGACACGCGCGGCGAGCCGCTGTGGCCGGACAAGCCCACCACCGGCATCATGGCGCTGTGGGGGCAGGCACTCGCCGACGTGGCCGCCATCCGGCATGCCGACGACGATACGAGACTGAATATGCAACCCGAGGCGTCGCGGGTGGAATGGCTGATGAAATGGCAGCTGCTGGAGCGTCTGCGCCGCAGGCACGGTTTGTCGTGGAACGATCCGAAACTGCGGGCGATCGACTTGGGGTGGGCCGCCTTGGACCCGGTCCGCTCGATATTCGAGAAGGTCAGGTCGCGCACCGAGCGCACGGTCGACGACCGGCAGGTCGCCGATGCCGCTGGCAATGCGCCGCAGACCACGCGCGCATGGCTGCGTGCCGCGGTCGTGAACCGGTATGCGAGCCAGGTGGTCGCTGTCTCATGGTCCCATCTGACCGTCCGCAGGCATGATGCGCCGCAGACGGGGGAGGAGTCGTACGGCAATGCGAGCCGTCCGATCGTCCGGCCGTCCGACCTGTGCTCGCTCGACATGTCCGATCCGTGCGTCTTCGACAAGGCGCACATGGCCGCGTTCGTGGACGGCACGCGAAACGCCGATGAGCTGATAACGCAAATCGATCGGAACATCACCGCCGGAAGGTAATATCGATACAGGCATGAAATGGCATTACCGTGAGCGCACCACTGGCCGATGCGCATCGTGGGGCAGCCATGATGGCGAGCGATGACGATCAAAGGCGCGAACGCCACGACCAGAGACAACGACCGACAGACGAGGTGTTGATACAGACATGGATTTGCGAGAAATGACACAGGCCGTCGCCCAAGTGGCGCGGCATGCCGGCAGGCACGCCCTTCAGGAGCAGGTGAATCCCCACGACCTATCCACGACGATGGTGTCGCCCGGCGAGACGAAATTCACTAGCGAGGTCAACACCCGGCTGATTCGCTATACCCGCGCGCGACTGTCCGAAATCGAACCGTTCCAGGGCTTCTGGGAGGAGCGTCCGGAGGACAACCAGCCGGGGGAGAGGTACTGGTGCGTCGGCAATATCGACGGAGCCATCAATTTCATCCGCAACATGGCCGAATGGACCGTGACCATCTCACTGTTCGAGTTCGACGAGCACTGCCATGCGCGCCCGATCATGGGTGTGGTCCATGCGCCCGCCATGGGCATCACGTACATGGCGGCGAAGGGCCAGGGCGCCATCAGGATACGCCGCAACCCCGTGGGCGGCGACAAGCGCGAGAAGGTCATGCCGTCGATCACTGCGACGCTGGATGGCTCCGTGGTCAGCTACGGCATGTCGTATGTGCCGGAGGAGTCCAAGCGGGCCCTGTCCGCGGTAGCCTCCATCGCGGGTAAACCGGCCGATATAAAGCGAGTGGGTCCGGCTTCGATGGATTTGTGCAAGGTGGCCGACGGCACGTACGACGCCTATTTCGAGCCTCACCTGCACAAGTGGGATGTTCCGGCCGTCTCGGCCGGCGCCGTCGTGGTATGGGAGGCGCAGGGGCGTCTGAGACAGTGGAACGGCGAGCTGATCCATTGGCGTCGCGAGAACGATGTCGTGGCGTCGAACGGCCTGATCGACGACGAGCTGCAGCCGTATCTGCAGTGATTGGGCGCATACAGACATATGCAGGCGTCTGCCGGCGGTGACGAATACGTGCGTGCGTGGCAGATGTCTGCGATTCGGTGACGGCATGCCGGATGTCCGGCCTGTGCCGGCATCGGCGGAAGAAGAAAACCGGAAGGAAAGGGAGGGACGGATATGCCTCAGGAATTCGCTCACACGCGGTCGTCCTCGCAGAAGCAGGACACCGACGAACAGCTGAATGACGTGTCGATGGCGGCACAGGCCGAGACCGACGCGGCCGCGGACGCTCTCGACGCGGTGCTGGACGACATCGAATCCACGCTGGAATCCAACGCCGAGGAGTACGTGAACAGCTTCGTGCAAAAAGGCGGCGAATGATGCCGCAGCTGCGTGACAGCGGCAATCACGGGAGTTGGCAGGAAGCGCGGAGGTCTTCGCAGTTCCAGGGATTCGCCCGCATTTTCGGCGTGGAGACGGAGTACGGCGTATCGGTGACGGGTTCGGACCATCCGGTCGACGCGGCGCAGGTCGCGATGATGATGTTCCAGCCTGTCGTGTCCCGCGCGCGTTCCACGAACACGTACCTGACCAATGGTTCGCGGCTGTATCTCGACGTCGGCTCCCACCCGGAGTATGCGACCGCCGAGGCCCGCGATCCGATGGACGCCTTGCTGCAGGATCTGGCGGGGGAGCGGGTCATGGCCGGATTGGCCCTCGACGCGCAGGCCCGGCTTCGTGCCAGGTACGGGGACGGCGTGAACGTGCACGTGTTCAAGAACAACGCGGACTCGGCGGGCCACTCGTTCGGGTGTCACGAGAACTATCTTGTACGCCGATATGTGCCTCTGGAAACCGTCGAGCACGAGCTGCTGCCGTTCCTGATAACGAGGCAGCTGTACACCGGAGCCGGGCGGGTCACCGATCAGGGATTCGAGATCACGCAGCGGGCGGACTATCTGGATGAGGCGGTGTCATCGGCGACGACGCGGTCGCGCCCCATGGTCAACACGCGTGACGAACCGCACTCGGATCCGGATGAATTCCGCCGGCTGCATGTCATCATCGGCGACTCCAATCGTTCGCAATGGGCGACATGGATGAAACTCGCCGTGACGCATCTGATTATCTGCGTCATCGAGGCGGCCGCCCGGCTCGGTGAGGATTCCGGTTTCGCGTCGTGCGCGTTGGCCGATCCCGGTGCCGCGAACCGTGCGGTCAGCGCCGATCTGACATGCGTGACCGCCCGGCTTCGTCTTGCTGACGGCTCCGAACCGGTGTCCGCCGTGCAGATGCAGCGCAGGTACCAGGCCGTCGTCCGTGATTTCATGGAACGTCATCATGATGCCGTTGACGACGCACTGCCGCGCACGGACGTGGATCAGATTTTTTCCGCATGGTCGCTGGTTCTTGACCAGTTGGAGGCCAGCGATGTGGAAGCATTGTCGGATCGTGTCGACTGGGCGGCGAAATACCGCCTGTTCCAGGCGCTGAAACGCCGCAAGGGCGAAGTGACGGACGCCATGCGCGAACGGCTGGACATGGATTACCATGACATCGTCAACGGTTCGCTGTATCCGTCAATGCTGCGTCGAGGCGTGATGCGGCAGCTGGCCACGCCCCAGCAGGTGGAGCATGCCGTCTCGGAACCGCCGGCCGATACCCGTGCCGCGTTGCGCGGGGCCTTCGTCGCCAAGGCGCTGTCCACGCAATGCCGGTTCTCCTGCGACTGGACGCGATTGTCCGTCATGGCTCCCGAACGCAGCGAAGTCGTGCTGCTGGACCCCTTCGAATACCAGGCGAATGCCGACGTCCAACACCTGATGAACCTGCTATAACGCCCCGCTGGCGGCTGAACCGTCGGCGAAGTCGACCGGGGGCGCCGACCGGAGGCGCCCCCGCCCAAGCCCAGATACGAAAAAGCCCCTGACTCTTCATTGGTCAGGGGCTGTATTTGTTCACCATGATAACGAAATCGGTGACAATGGCACGAACCGGACTTACTCGGTCACGGCCTTCTTCAGCAGGGAGCCGGCGGAGATGCGCACGCCGTAGGTCGCCGGGATCTCGATGATTTCGCCGGTGCGCGGGTTGCGGCCGGTGCGGGCAGCGCGCTTGACGCGCTCAGCGGAGAACAGGCCGGTGAGCTTCAGGCCTTCGCCGGACTGCATGGCCTCGACGAACACGTCCTGGAAAGCGTTAACGGCGGCCTCAGCCTGAGCCTTGGTCAGATTGGACTTCTGGGCGATCTTCGAAACGAGATCAGACTTGTTGTATGCCATAAAGCATCCTTCTTTGATCTGGGGGCTTCGATTGCCGAATCCCCGGTGTTCATCAATGATGATAGCGCATGATGTAGGCAAACGCCGCATTTTTTAAGGGTTTTCCACACTTTTTCCGGTTGTTGGGCGGTTATATGAGATTGTGTTTGTCGAGCCAGCGCATGGACAGCGCACCGAGGGGGATTCGCAGCCAGTAGAACAGCGCACGGTACAGCAGCGTCGCGGAGAGCGCGATGCCCGCGGGCACGCCTGCCGCGCCGAACGAGAACGTCAGCGCCGCTTCGACGCCACCGAGGCCGCCGGGGGTCGGCACCGCGGAGCCGATGGCATTGGCGACCAGGAAGATGAACAGCGTCTCCAGCGGATTGGTCATCTGTCCGAACGCCAGCAGCGCCGCCCAGAATTCCAGTCCGGTGGCCACGTTGAGGATCAGCATGCCCAGCACGCTGAACGACAGCTCCTTGGGATTGGTGAGCACGTCGATCAGCTGCCGTGCGTAGGCCTTGACCAGGGGCAGCAGCCTGTCCGTCGCGTAATGCCGGATGGGTGGGATCATCATCGCCACGGCAAGCGCCATCAGCACGATGCCGACGATGACGATCAGGGTGTTCGTCGGAATCATGCTGCTAAGCGCGTCGCTGCCTGTGAATATGCCGATGACGAACAGCATGAGCACTGTGCCGCCATAATACACGGCCATGACGGCGCTCATGATCGCGGTGGCGGTCGTATTGCGGTAGCCGCTTTTGCGCAGGAACTGCAGGTTCACGAATGCGGGTCCGACGCCGGCGGGCATGGACACCATCGCGAATCCTTGCGCGACCTGTGACATGAAGATGCCGAGCGGGTTGCGCTTGTCGCGTTCGATGAAGGCCCCGAGCTCCAGCGCGGAGCCGAGAAGGGCGATGAGTTCGAAGACCAGGCAGACGATCGCCATCACCGGGTTGGCGTTCTTCACCGCGGAGATGACCTCGTCGGGCTTCAGTTGGGTGAAGATCACCACGACGGCGACGATCAGCAGCACCATGCCGATGAAGGAGCGCGGGCTGAACCGGGACAGGGACACCGGCTCCATGGCCTCGGCGGTCTCCTGCGGGGCCAGCGCGCGCATCTCGGCGCGCATGTCGTCCACGATGTGCTTGTTCCAGCCCGGCAGGGCCCGCGTGCCGGCGGGAACGGCCGCCTTCTGGATGAATGGGGTCAGCGAGATCATCGTGTCGTCGCCGAGCACGTCACGGCCTGCGGTGACCGCGCGTTCGGGGCCGATGAGCACGGCGAGCAGCAACAGCAGTTGCACCTGATCCAGTGCGATGTTCGGGGCCGCGCTGGCGTCGTCCCCGTTCTGCCATCCGGCTATGATCGGCGTGCCGGATTCCAGTCGCGCGAGGGTGTCCGGCGTGATGCGGCGATGCGTGTACCCGCGCTTGTTCGCCACCGACAGGAAACGCAGCAATGCGATGGCGTCCTTGTCGGACAACGTGTTGAGGTTGCACTCGTGCATGATGTCGTCGCCGTGCAGCACCAGGATCGAAGTCTCGCCGGTGTCGGCCACGCCGTAGATCTTGGGGGTGGGCAGGCCCGCATTGCGCAATCCCAGAATCATCGCCATATGGTGCTGGGTCGCCTCTCTCGGCGAGCGGTCGCGCCGCATGGCGACGCCGGTGAACCGGACCCACTGCCACAGCTGTTTGACGTAGCCCGCCGTGCGCGCCTGGCTGTCCAGAGCGGAGACGACGAAGGCCCGTCCCCAATCATCCACGGCGTCGTACAGTCGAGATCCTTCGACCAGATCGTCGTCGAGGGTCGAGGCGAGGGAGCCATGGGACAGGTCGACGTCCATGCGGCGCTTCAGCGAGGTGATATGCAGTCCGATGCCGTTGAGCGCCTGCACGAGATCCTCGCCCCATGCGCCCTGGTTCTTGGTGCCGGCTGCGAACCGGATCAGCATGCCGACCAGCCGGCCTACGGACAGGGACACGATAACTCCGGTCACGGAGTTGATTGACAGCAGGATCAGGATGGCCGACGAGATGTAGAGGATGTTCCATCCCCATTTGACCGTCGATCGTGTACGCCGAGGCCCCGCGACGGTCAACAATGCCGCGGAACCCGCGTAGAAGTCCGGCAGCAGTCCCGTTCCGATGATCGAGCTCGGCGAACACAGCGCGGTGATAAGTGTGAAGTTCCCGAAGGTCGACACGGCCATCGATATGCCCCAGACGGTCGCTAGGCCACCGAACATGGCGAGTAGGGCCAACGCCGATTGCAGCCACTCCCGTCCCACCAGCAGCTGGACGATGGCCATAACGGCGATGGTCACGATGGTCAGCTGCTGCAGCATCGAGGTCGGAAGATCGACCATCCAGTTCAGTGCACGTCCGGCGCTGTGGGCATCGGACTCGACTCCCGTGACGAAACCGCTCAGGTAGATGGAGGACAGTATGGCCACCGCTGCGAGCAGCACGGCGGAGACGGCGTGGACCAGATCGCCGAAATCGTGGATGCGGCGCGGTGCGACGTCCTCGATGACCGGGTGGGCCGTGGTGCCGGATACGTCGTCGCTCATCGGACGCGCGTCCGGCGACGCCTTGGAATCGTCATCGCCGGACGTTGCGGTTATCGTCTGATCGTTCATCACCGTTCCTGTGCTGATTGATCGTCGATGGAAATGGGAATTATCGGACGGCTCAGCGGTCGAAGTTGACCAGCGCGCCGGCGACGCCCGTGTAGGTGGCGGGGGTCAGCGCCTTGAGCCGCGCGGCCGTGGCGGGGTCGAAGGACTGCTGGTCGATGAAGCGCTCGACCGCCTCCTTGCTGATCTCATGGCCGCGCATGAGTTCCTTGACCTTCTCGTACGGCTTGTCCATGCCGGGCAGGCTCTTGAGCTCGCAGGCGCGCATCGCGGTCTGGATCGGCTCGCCGAGCACCTCCCAGTTGGAGTCGAGTTCGCGTTCGATGACGATGTCGTTCGGGTGGATGGACTTGAGTCCTCCCATCAGGTTGTACAGGGCGAGCTGCGAGTAGCCGAGCGCCGAACCGATGTTGCGCTGGGTGGTCGAATCGGTCAGGTCGCGCTGCCAACGGGACTCCACCAGCGTGGCGGAGAGCGTGTCGAGCAGCGAACAGGACAGTTCGAAGTTGGCCTCGGCGTTCTCGAAGCGGATCGGGTTGACCTTGTGCGGCATCGTGGAGGAGCCGGTGGCGCCCTTGACGGGCACCTGGGCGAACACGCCGCGCGAGATGTACATCCACACGTCCACGCACAGGTTGTGCATGATGCGGTTCGCGTGGGAGACGGTCGAGTAGAGTTCGGCCTGCCAGTCGTGGCTTTCGATCTGCGTGGTCAGCGGGTTCCAGGTCAGGCCCATGCGGTTGGTGACGAACTCGCGGGAGACGGCGATCCAGTCGACGTCCGGGCAGGCGGCCAGATGCGCGCCGAAGGTGCCGGTCGCGCCGTTGATCTTGCCCAGGTACTCCTGGTTCTCGATGTGCCTCAGCTGACGGTTCAGACGGTAGACGTAGACGGCGAGCTCCTTGCCGAGCGTGGTCGGTGTGGCCGGCTGGCCGTGGGTGAGGGAGAGCAGGGCCTTGTCCTTGTATTCCTCGGCCTTGGCGGCGAGGTGGTCGATGATCTCCTTGAACGCCGGCGTCCATACCTGCTCCATCGCGTTCTTCACGCAACGGGCGGTGGACAGGTTGTTGATGTCCTCGGAGGTGCAGGCGAAGTGCACAAGGGTCTTGAGCGCGTCGTTGATGTGGGTGAGCTCGGCCGGCGCTTTGTCGAGCTGGTCGTCGATGTAGTATTCCACGGCCTTCACGTCATGGTGGGTGACGGCCTCGTGCGCGGCATGCTGCTTGATGCCTTCGGCGCCGAAGTCCTCGGGGATGGCCCGCAGGAAGGCGATCTCGGCGTCGGTGAACGGCTCCACGCCTTCGACGATCGGCTGGTTGCCGTTGCCGTCGAAGCCGTTGGCCAGCAGGATCATCCATTCGACTTCGACGCGCATGCGCTCGCGGTTCAGCGCCGGCTCGCTCAGATATTCGACGAGAGGTGCGGTCTGCTTGTGGTAGCGTCCGTCGAGCGGGGTCAATGCAATTGCGGGGGTGATGTCAGTAAGCTTCATAGCATCCCAGATTACTTCCAGCCGTAAACCTGATGCGAAACCGATGCGTGTTCGTTTCGCCCCCGTTCCTGATGCCTTCTTCGTCCCGGCATGTCGTTCTCCTCTCGTTTTCGTCTGCTGACTGCTGTTTCCCCCGTGTTTCCGGTGCGTGCACGCCCGTCATTCATGCGACATGCGCCCCTCGTAGTATCGGGTGTCGATGAGTTCGCCGTCGATGATCTGCTGGAAATGCCGTTCGTGCGCGTCCACGGCGGGCGAGCCGAGATCGGTGGCGTTGCGGTACGCGGCCTGATGGTATTTGAGCCAATGGGATATCTCCTTGGTCTTCGGCGCGTCGGCCACCAGTGCTCCGGCGTAGTTCGACTCGGCCGAACCGGTGTTCTGGCCGGGCGTGCACGACCCGTCGGCGTTCACCGTCGGCGGCGTGACGCCGGTGGTCTGCGTGACTTTGCCCCTTACGGTGAGCCATTGTTCGGTCGAAGGGTTGCGGCCGCCATCGAGCGAGGCGACGAGCTCGTCCTCGATCTCTATGCTGGTCACCCAGGTCTTGGGTGGTATCGGATGATTGGCGACAGGAGAGCCGGCGGTCACCACGTGATCGATGGCGTAGGAGTCCTTCAGGTCGGAGGCCAGGGCCGCGGCCACGATGCCGCCCTGGGAATGCCCCACCAATGCCACCGGCTCGTCCTTGCCGATGCCGGCTTGTCTCATGGCTTCCTCGACCATGCGGAAGCTGTCCGCGTTCCTGCGTCGGTTGGCGTTGGAGCTCATGAGTTCGAGGTTCTGCTCCCATCCGAACGGCGAATCGTCCTGCCCGTCCGTGCCCGGTATCAGGATTAGCCAGCCTGTCGTCCCATCGGAGCGGCGGTATCGCTGGACCGCTATCGTCGCATAACTGAGTCCGCTGTTAAGGGTGATCTTGCCTAGGCGTTCCTCGGCGAGCCGTCGGAGGTTTTCCATGGACGAGGCCACGGAATGCGAGGCCCCGGCCACCTGAGACGTGGATTGCACCTCACGCACGGTGAGTTTGTTGCCCTGCATGGCGTTCTTGAACTTCGACGTGTACTTTGCGATGCGTTCCGCGGCGCCGGCGACCTGGGTACCGCCGAGGATGTGCGCGATGCGGTTGTTCGTGATGCGTCCCGCCAGCGATGCCAGCAGCTCCTCATCCATTTTCGACGTGGCATCGAGCGCCCGCACGGGGTTGAGCTTGCCGTCCTTGATGGAGCCCGAGACGAATCCGTAGAGCGACAGCATCCCCAGCGTGTTCCATCCGACGCTGGGCAGCACGGTCGTCATGATCTGCGCGGCCTTGCGAAGTTTCGTCTCCGCCTTGGTCTCCGCTTCGTCATACAGGCTGTGGGCGCGGGCGATCAGATCGGCGACCTGTTCCAGGTCCCCGGCGAGCGTGGCGCACTCCCGCGCGTGGGTGACGCATTGCTCCAGCAGACGCGCATATGGCATGGAGACGTGACCGGGTTCTCCATCGCCGCCGCTGCCGGCCAGCGCAGGGCAGAACGCCGCGCCCGCACGGTCCTTTCGGAGCTGGTCGTGGGCCACCGACCAGAAGAACCCCGCGCCCTTCATCTCCTTCGCCTGATTGCGCAGCGATGCCACGGCGGCCGTATATCGTTCACGGGTTGCCGGGGCGTATTGCGTGCCTCCGTGTATCGACGAAGTGACCATCCAGTTCATGATGAGCCTCCGCTCCAGGCGAGTTGCCCGGTCTGCCGCACGCGGTCGTCGATGGATGCCGCCAACCTCGTATCGCGGTCCAATGTTCGTGCGCACAGTGTCGCCGCATTGCCGGTCCAATCCAGGTTCTTGGCGGCGGCCATCGCGGTTCTGGATTGTTCCAGCGCGTTGGAGGTCAGCCGTTGCAGGGAGCCGATGCGCTCCCGGCTGGACCCGACAGCGGTGCGGCAAGGGCAGTCGGCGCCGGCGATCGACGCCATCGCGTTCCCCCATATCGGGAACGCGCCGTTGAAGATAGTGCAAGTGTTCATGGTTCCATGAACGCATGCACGGCCATCCGCGCGCAAGCGGAGCGGAACATGTGGTCGAAGGCTCCCGACTTATCCACACACTCGGCGTGTCATCCACAGCAAATGTGGACGACGAGACCGGCGTCGTCGCGGAGCACTGAATGGAGTGATGCGCAATGGCGCCCTCGCTGGCGGACTGAGCCGTGAAGCGAGTAGAGGGGCTGTCTGCATGCGAAGCCGCCTGGGGCGGTCCCGGGTGCCTCTCATCCGCAGCGCCACTTGTGCCGTGGCCCGTCTTTCCATCAGGGGAGAATCGGCCTGACTTCGCCGCCGATTGCCGTGCTAAGGATGCCGTGCCGGGATGGCCACACCAGGGGAAAAACATGGGAAAAATGCATTGTGTGGCTTTTGTTGTGCCACACAATGGAATGTGAGCCTTCTCATTACGTGGTATGGCAGAAAGCGAATCACAGAAACCGCCATTTTCCAATGATTCGGGAAAACGCTCTGATACCGGCGTTGCCACACCAGCCCAAAAACCGTCGAAAATCGTGTGGTGTGGTACACGGACAACCGGAACCGGACAGCTGGAACCAGGCGGCGCCCGGGCCAATCACCATGGCTTGGTGGTGGAGTTTGTGTTGGAGGAGCTTTTGCCCTTACCGCCTTTGGAGCCGTTCTGCGAGTTGGACTGCTGATTCGACTTCAGCAGGTCGTCCACTTGCTTGCGCTGCTCCTGCGTCAGACCGCCGCTCTGCTTGGCGTTGCCGTCCGATCCGGGCGTGGTCTGCGCGTTGGAGGTTTCGGTGTTTTGCTGCTTCTGGAGCTGCGCGTTGATGCGTTCGGTCAGCGTGGCGGAGACTGACGCGTTGGTGTCGATCACGTCCTTGACTTGCGGCAGTAGCAACGCGGACCATGCGGCCGCGTCTGCGAACCTGGCGTCGGCTTTTTGCTGGAGTGCGCTGAGCGTCGACAGGTCGGCGTCATCCTTGGAAGCGGCCTTCAGATTGCCGTTCAGTTGCGAGGTGGCATCGTCGAATGCGGTGACAGCGATGAGGTTCGCGCCGGCCGCGATGCCCGCGCACAGGCAGGCCATCGCGACGATGCCGATCAGGATGCGCGACCATAGCGGAGTGCGCGCTACTGCGCGGTCTTTCGCTGCACGGCCGTTCGCCTCGCGCTTCTTCACTGTGTTGCTTTTCATCGCACGATTCGTTGATTTCCGGGATCTCATAGCATCCTCCGTGACATGGCGATCCATGCGCCGATCTCCCAGGCGAGCAGCAGGCCCAGCGCCACGGCGAACGGCCATATCACGGGAATCGTACGCTCCCGCCGTTTGACCGTCTGGGTGAGCCTCCACTGTCTTGATGCCTTGGCGGACACGGCCTGTTCGATGGTGTGCGAGGCGTCCACGTGCAGGTATGAGCCGCCCATCTCATCGGCGATGGATTCCAGCGTGGCCTTGTCGAGCTTGGATATTCCCGGCTTGCCGGTCGTCGGGTCGGTCACCCACTGCCCGTCGGATTGCTGTGCCGTTGCTGTGCCGTCGCTGGCCATCGGTATCTTGCCACCCGCATCAGAGCCCACGCCGATGGTGAACGAGTCGTCAAGGTACCGCCTCAGCGCAGAATAGCTACGGCGTGCGATGTCGGAGGTCTGCTCGCCGTCCGTGATCACATACAGCACGATGATGTCATCGGGATGTTGATCCCTGATTGATTTGAGCGACAGCATCAGCTGGTCGAGCGGCGTGTCGAGACTCGATCCGGCCGATGTGGACGTGGATTCGACGGCCAGCGTGTCGGCCCAGCCGTCAATGGCGATGGAGTCCGGAGTCAACGGCACATCTAGGGTGCCGCTCGCGCCGAAGCGCAATGCGGCGAAACTGGAATCGGCGTACGTCGACGTGATGCCCTTCACGATGCGCTTGGCCGCGTCAAGACGGCTGATTGTGCCCGATGAGCCGTCTTCCGCGTCCTTGACCGCCATCGATCCGGTGACGTCGACCGCCACCATGACATCGGTGGCATTGATAGCCCGGCTGGTGGTGGTCGTCACGATGCTGGGCGTCAGCATCATCACGGCGGCGAGCAGGAACATTATCACCCTGCGTATGCAGGCGGTCAGCGTCTCATCGCTGGAGCGCCTGCGCCGCACATGCACGACGACCACCGCGACCGCGAACGCCAGCATGAGCGCCGCTATCGTGCCGCCCGCGATCCAACCCAGAGCCGGGGCGAATGTCATCGGTCTCATCGTCTCAACCTCCATGCCAGCATCATCCATATCGCAAGCAGCACGACCAGCATCAGCGTCCACCATCCCGGCGCGTCGATCAGCGCGGCCTGGCTTGACCGTCGGCTTTCGCTGGTACGCCGGCTGTCAATCTGCCTCACCAGCTCGTTGATGTCGGATGAGCCCGACTGGGTGAGGAACGTTCCGCCGCGGGACTCGATCTGCTGCTTCATCTCGGTGGTTGTGGCGTCGCCCTCGCTCTGGCGTGGCCCGGAGAACAGGCCGTCCACGCTGATATGCGAGGCTTCGGCCATATCGAGCGCCTGGGCGAGTGAATACGTCGGCGTGCCGGACGCCACGTTGTCGGTGGCGAGCACGATCGAGGCGGGGCACTGCCGTGCGGCGCCGGACGTGTCGCCATAGGCGAAGCCGGGTATCATCGCGGCGCAGCTGACCAGCCCGTCCCCGATCAGGGATGTCGAGTTCTTGCGGTTCTGCGTGCCTTCCAGCCAATCGGCGATCTTTTGGTAGTCCTTGTCGCTCATCTTGTCGATGTCGTCCTGCGATTCGACGCCACGGAGCGCGTCCTCCGCCTTGGTCAGCTGGCTGGAGACCAGGTCGTAGTCGTCGGTCAGGGGGAACACCGTGCGCGATGTCGAGTTGAAGATGCTCAGGGCGATGCGTTCTCCCTGGAAATGGCTCACCAGTTCCAGATATGTTTCGATGACCGCCCGGTCATAGGGGAGCGCCGAACCTGACACGTCGAGGCACAACACGATGTCGCGACTGCTGGAGCGTTCCGCGTCGCGGTCCACATGCGCCGGTCTGGCGATAAGAACCGTGCAGATGGCCAGCGCCGCCACCAGCGCCGCCACGGCGATCCGCCCCAGCAATCGCCACAGATGGAACAGATGCGATGCATGCTCGGTATTGAGGTCGTCGTCAAGACTGTATACCGGCATGCCGTCCCGCGGGGGACGCCTGCGACCTCGGAAGATCGCGATGACGGCCACCAGCACTGCCGCGACGAGCACGGCCGCCACGGCGGCATACGGCCACAGCCAATGGATGCTCATGTCGTTCGTGGTCATCAGCGCCACCTTTCCACGAGGTTCAGCACCCAGTCGGCGGCCTGTTCCACGGTGGCGTCCTTCGCCTGCGCATTGAACTCGGCGTTCGCGAACTCCGGCGGATACAGCGCGGCTATGGTCTGGCGCAGCAGCGTGAAACCGTGGACTCCCGAATCACTTGCCAGGGGGCCTGCGGAACGTGACGCGATCTCCTGCAGCGTCGTCGAACCGAGCTCCGCGCTGCTGGCCTGCGACGCGAAGTCCCTCGCCACGGCGGCGAGCTCGACGAAGGCGTCCTCGCGCGAGAGCTTCCCGGCCCCGTTGCGCTCCACGATGTCATGCACGCGGCTTTTCCACTGCGAGACGGGGGCGAGGGCGTTGTGGGACCCTCGGGGAGCGGCTACGCGTTTCGCACGTCGAGGACGGGACATGATGACGATCGCCACAATCAGGATCAGCAACGCGATGAAGCACGCCATCGTCACTATGGGCAGCAGAGACGCGACGGGCACGTCCGTCACGGGATGCAGGTCGTTCACGTCCACGGCTGCGGCCAGCGTCGACGAGGTCACGAAACCGTTCATGACGTTCATGCAGGCACCTCCGACGTCAGGTTCAGCGATGGCGGCACACGCAGCTGATTGCGGATGGAACGGCCGAGCGAACGCGACACCAGCCGCACGAAGGCATCGAACATCATGTCGCTCGACGCGGCGCGGATCATTCGCGAACCACGTTTGGCGAGTTCGTGCTCCAGAGCGGCGCACACGTATCTGCGATGCAGCGCCACCTCTTCCGCGGCCTTCGCGTTGCGCAGCAGGGCGGGGATGCGGCGCCCGGATTTTCCGTCATACCATTCGCGGGCGGCCTCGGACGGGTCGAAGGGGTTGGCCGTCGCCACGGTGATCAGCACCACGGGGTGGGTGGCGGCTATGGCGCCGATGACGTCGATGTGACGCTTGCGCAGGGCCAGCTCGTCGGTGGCAAGCACGATGAGCGCCTGACGGTCGCGTATGCGGCGCGCGTAATCCAGCAGAGCGTCGATGTTGCGGCCGTATGACCAATCCCGCCGCAAGGCGTCGTCCAGCGTGCGCTCGAACTGCGCGAACCCGCCGTTGAACGGCATGCGCGTGATGCTGTGGGCGTCGGCGAACACCAGGGAGACGTCATCGCTGCGCCGCAGCGACAGCGCGGCGAACATGCGCAGCGCGTTGCCTGCGACCGCGTAGGCCGGCTCGCCTGACGCGCATCCTCCGGTCATCTCCTCGCCGACATCGCACAGCAGCCACACTTGGCTGGTCGCCTGGCGCGCATGCTGCACGACCATCGGGCGACCGAGACGGGCGCTGGCTTTCCAATCGATGAGACGCGCCTCGTCCCCCGGCCCGTAGACGCGGATGTCCATCGGGTCGTCATTGCCTCCACGCCGGTTCGAGGCGTGCTCGCCCTCCAGGACGCCCAGCGCCTTGCGAACGGTCGGAAGGCTCAGCGAATTGCCCAGCGCCTCGATCTTCCTGCGGATCCGGTCGTCGGAAGATGAGGAGTGTGAGGGGTGTGAGCCATCGATCATGGGACGTGAACCGTTTCCACGATCCGATCGATCACCTGGTCGCTGGTCACGCCGTCGGCCAGCGCCTCGAAGGTCAGGATCACACGGTGCCTGAGCACTTCGTGGACCATCATCTTCACATCCTCGGGGATGACGTAATCCCGGCCGGCGAGCAGCGCGTTGGCCTGCCCGCTGCGGATCAGGGCGATCGACGCGCGGGGGCTCGCACCGAGGCGGACTGTCGAGCTCAGGCCCTTCAGCGGCTTGTTTCCGGCACCGCGCGAGGTCGCCACCAGATCGACGGCGTAGCGCATGATCGCCTCCGACACATGGACGCGCCGCGCCGATTTGCGCAGAAACTCCACATCCTGAATGGTGATCGTGTCGGACGGCAGTGATTTCGGATCGAACATGTCGGTGCCGCGGCGCGTGAGCATCGCCAGCATGCTCGTCTCCTCGTCGGCCTTGGGATAGGTCATGACGGCCTTCATCATGAATCGGTCCATCTGGGCTTCCGGCAGGTTGAACGTGCCCTCCTCCTCGATGGGGTTCTCGGTGGCGATTACCATGAACGGCTTGGGCAGCTCGATGCGTTCGCCGCCGATCGTCGTGGCGCCTTCCGCCATGGCTTCAAGCATCGCCGACTGCGTTTTGGCGTTGGAACGGTTGATCTCGTCGAGCAATACGAAATTGGCGTGGATCGGGCCGATCTGGGTGGAGAACCGCTGGGTGGAGAAGTCAAACACCTGGGTGCCCACCAGATCGGACGGCATGAGGTCGGGCGTGCATTGCACTCGGCGGAACGTTCCCGAGACCGAGGTGGCCAGCGTCTGGGCCGCGGTGGTCTTGGCCAGGCCGGGCACGGATTCGATGAGGATGTGTCCGCCTGCGACCATCGTGGCGATCAGCGCTTCGCGCAAGTCGGACTGTCCGACCAGCGTCTGGGCGAATCTGGCGCGGATGCGGTCGGTGAGTTGCCGTGCGCGTCGCAGGTCATCCTGCGTCAGCGCGGCGGAAGGCGCCGGCACGGGCGTGCGCATGGGGGCGGCCGGCATGGCGCCCGTCGTGGGGATCGCGTTCGCGAGCTGGGACGGCATTGAAGGTTTCGAGGTGAATAAAGCCATACTGCCCACCTTACCGTGACGAAGCAACCGCGGAGTGGGGATCGGGCCGATCCGCCTGCGCCGATGGCAGTGACCAGTCGACCGGTTCCGCGCCCATGGAGACCAGCGCTTGGTTGGCGCGGGAGAACGGGTGGGAGCCGAAGAACCCGCGGGATGCAGACAGGGGGCTGGGATGCGGCGAGGTGATGATGGTCGCGTTGGTGAGCAGCGGCGCGAGGCTCTGCGCGTTGCGCCCCCAGAGGATCGCCACCAGCGGCTTCGGCTTGCCGTCCGCGTCCACCCGGGCGTTAAGGGCGCGGATGGCGGCCTCGGTGATGGTCTCCCATCCCTTGCCCTGATGGCTGTTGGGGCGTCCCACGCCGACGGTCAGGCACCTGTTCAGCAGCATCACGCCGCGCTGGGTCCAGGGTGTCAGGTCACCGTTGGCGGGCATCGGCACGTGCATGTCGTCGACGAGCTCGCGGTAGATGTTGACCAGGCTCTTCGGCAGCGGTCGGACGTCGGGCGCCACGCAGAAGCTCAGGCCGACCGGATGCCCCGGAGTCGGGTAGGGATCCTGCCCGACGATCAGCACCTTGATCGAGTCGAATGGAATTGTGAAGGCTCTGAGGATATTATGGCTTGCGGGCAGGTACTGACGTCCTGCCTGCAGTTCGGAGCGGAGGAAATCGCCCATGTGATGGACCTGCGGCTCCACGTCCTGCAGCGCGGCGGCCCATCCGGGCTCCACGAGCTGCGTCAATGGTTTGACTGGATGTTGACTCATGGTCTCTACTGTAGCGAGCGTGTCGAAGCTGTGCATATCCGGTGCATGACTGACGGCCGTCGCGCACTTGGGACACCATGGCCGGTAGACTTGACGAACGATACGGAAGGGTGATTATGGCCAAGGACAAGGAAACATACGATTCGTATGCCAAAGACGTGTTCGACAATCCTCCGGCAGGTCCGGTGGGCGTGCATCGGGGCGCGAGGTCGGCCGGAGCGCGCATGACGCCTTTCCTGATCGTGCTGCTTGTGGTGGCCCTGGTGGGCGTCGGCACATGGGGTGTGCTGTCGGGAATGTTCTCCGACGTGCTCTTCGGGAACAACGGCACGTCGCAGGCGGCCGACGACAAGGCGTCCGACAGCGGCGACTCGAAGACCGGCGACACGACGAAGTCCGGCACGGGCGAGCAGTCCACTTCTAGTTCGACTGACGGTTCCTCCGACACGGCTTCCAATACCTCCACGGATTCCGCCCAGAGCGATACGACATCGAGCAGCAGCGACGGTTCGACCGATGCCACCGACACGAACGGGCAGGGGACGGACTCCACCGCCTCGTCCGACGCGCAGTCGACGCCGCCGGCCACCGCCGAGGCGAACAAGGCCACTTCCGTCCGCGTGATCAACGGAACCAAGATCTCCGGTCACGCCGCCAGCCGTGCGTACACGCTCAAGCAGGCCGGATACAAGAACGTCGTCTCCGCCAACCCCTCCGGTACGTTGCCCGCGAGCACCGTGGTCTGGTACCAGAACGAGACCGATGCGGCGACCGCGAAGGACATCGCCGTGACCTTGGGCATCTCCGACGTGCGGCAGATGTCGGGCATCTCCGCACCCGTCGTCGTCGTGCTGATGCAGTGACCGTACATCGGCCGAGAATCCGCGTCCCCGTAGGCTTTGTGCGAATGTCCCCTAGTACCGTACAATGATATGGAGTCGCGAGGTGGGGGATGCGGTGCGGTTTTGAGCTCTCTTCCGTTTGTTCGCGGCATAGGAACAAGGGAAAGAATATAACAATGGCACAGGGAACTGTGAAGTTCTTCAGCGCTGGCAAGGGTTACGGATTCATTACCTCTGATGCTGGTGGGGATGATGTGTTCGTGCACTACTCGGTTATTCAAGCCGATGGTTTCAAGACGCTGAACGAGGGCGATAAGGTCGAGTACGAGGCCGAACGTGGGCCGAAGGGAATGCAGGCCACGAAAGTGGTCAAGCTCTGAATCGTGCGAGGCTTTGCGCGTCATCGAAGCTCCGGTACCCAATGGGTGCCGGAGCTTTTTCCTTTTCTTTCGGCTTTACCGGATCGGTATCGGCATGCTCCGGCCTTCGCGGATCACGCGATGATTTCAAGCCAACAGCGCAATCCTCGTGAATATGTTGGCACTCGGGCACCGAGAGTGCTAATCTCCCAATTAGCACTCGGGGAGTGAGAGTGACAGCCGGCAGCTGACGGTCGGCGGCCACGCCTTGCCCCAGGTGAGATTCAGTACCGTGAAGCCATTTGGAGGATACACAACCATGGCAAAGATCATTGCATACGACGAGGAAGCTCGTCAGGGCATGCTTGCGGGTCTCGACAAGCTCGCCAACACCGTGAAGGTCACTCTGGGCCCGAAGGGCCGCAATGTGGTGCTCGACAAGTCCTATGGCGCACCGACCATCACCAACGATGGCGTCTCCATCGCCAAGGAAATCGATCTTGAGGATCCGTACGAGCGCATCGGCGCCGAGCTGGTCAAGGAAGTCGCCAAGAAGACCGACGACGTCGCCGGTGACGGCACCACCACTGCAACCGTGCTTGCTCAGTCCCTGGTTCACGAGGGTCTGAAGAACGTGGTCGCCGGCTCCAACCCGATCGCCCTGCGTCGCGGCATCGAGAAGGCCACCGAGGTCATCGTCAAGGAACTCGTCGCTGCCGCCAAGGACGTCGAGACCAAGGACCAGATCGCTGCTACCGCCACCATCTCCGCCGCTGACCCTGAGGTCGGCGAGAAGATCGCTGAGGCTCTGGACAAGGTCGGCCAGGACGGCGTTGTGACCGTTGAAGACAACAACCGCTTCGGCCTGGACCTCGACTTCACCGAGGGCATGCGTTTTGACAAGGGCTACATCGCCCCGTACTTCGTCACCAACGCTGACGACCAGACCGCAGTGCTCGAAGATCCGTACATTCTGCTGACCTCCGGCAAGGTCTCATCCCAGCAGGACATCGTGCACGTGGCCGAGCTGGTCATGAAGACCGGCAAGCCGCTGCTGATCATCGCTGAGGACGTCGACGGCGAAGCACTGCCGACCTTGATCCTGAACAACATCCGTGGCACCTTCAAGTCCTGCGCCGTCAAGGCCCCGGGCTTTGGCGACCGTCGCAAGGCCATGCTGCAGGATATGGCCATCCTGACCGGTGCTCAGGTTGTCTCCGACGAACTGGGCCTGAAGCTCGAGTCCGTCGACACCTCAGTGCTCGGCCACGCCAAGAAGGTCATCGTCTCCAAGGACGAGACCACCATCGTTCAGGGCGCTGGCTCCAAGGAAGACATCGACGCTCGCGTGGCCCAGATCCGCGCTGAGATCGAGAACACCGACTCCGATTACGACCGTGAGAAGCTGCAGGAGCGTCTGGCCAAGCTGGCTGGCGGCGTGGCTGTCATCAAGGTCGGCGCTGCCACCGAGGTCGAGGCCAAGGAGCGCAAGCACCGCATCGAAGATGCCGTGCGTAACGCCAAGGCCGCCATCGAGGAAGGCCTGCTGCCTGGCGGTGGCGTGGCCCTCGTTCAGGCTGCTGCCAAGGCCGAGAAGACCGAGGCCGTCACCTCCCTGACCGGCGAAGAGGCTACCGGTGCCGCCATCGTGTTCCGCGCCATCGAGGCCCCGATCAAGCAGATCGCCGAGAACTCCGGCGTGTCCGGTGACGTGGTGTTCAACAAGGTTCGCGAGCTGCCGGAGGGTCAGGGTTTCAACGCCGCCACCGACACCTACGAGGATCTGCTGGCCGCCGGCGTCGCCGACCCGGTCAAGGTCACCCGCTCCGCTCTGCAGAACGCCGCGTCCATCGCCGGCCTGTTCCTGACCACCGAAGCGGTTGTCGCCAACAAGCCGGAACCGAAGGCCGCCGCTCCGGCCGCCGGCGCCGACATGGGCTACTGATCCGCTCCCGGAATCCGCCATCGCAGCGCGGTAGCGCGTTGCAGCAGCGGATGCCGTAACACGGATTTGCCGCGATGTGAAGGGCTTCGACCTGTTGAGGGTCGGAGCCCTTTTCGTATGTCTGCGGGCATACCGGAGCGGATCACCGCCGTGATACTGTTCAGCCGGAAGCGAACAGTCGGGACGCCTGCGCTTCGGCGTCGGCGTAGACGGTGGATGCCTGGGTGAGCGCCTGCTGGATGGATTCCAGCGACGCCTCCATCTGCTGCTGTGCCGCACGCCACTGCGCGCTGACCGAAGTGAACTGCGTGGCGGCACCGCCACGCCAGGCGTCCTGGAGCCCGTTGAGGTTCGTATACATTCCGTTGACCGCCTGCCGGATGGCGGCGATGGACGCCGAAACGGCGGCGGAGGAGGATTGGATCCGTTCGGAATCCACTTGATATTGGGGCATGGTTGTTCCTTTCCTGTATTGTTCTGTTTTCGCCCGGTGACGTTGAAGCGTCCGGCCGGTAATGTGGAGGATATGACATTGCGAACGATGAGATACGGAAAAACGGATGATGTGGTCGAAGGCTCGGCCATTTTGGGGGTTATCGGCGTGTCGCGCGACGGATTTTCTCTGTGGAAACGGCTGTTTTCCGCGGTTTTGACGGTGCTGGTCATAACAATGTGGATAACTTCGCCCGGTGCGGTCGCATACGCCGCCGGGGACGATTCGTCGTCCTCGGACCAGGGGCAGGCCACGTTCTCCCAGGACATAACCGATCCCTACAACGTGCTCGGCTCCAATCTGACGAAAGTTACGGACGCCATATCCAGCACCTACGACAGCACCGGCGTGTCGGTCAAGCTGTCATACATGCTGCATTTCGAGGGGGTAGAGGACCCCGACCAATGGGCGCAGGAGGCGTTGGACGCCACCAACCCCAAACCGAACACCGTGCTGCTGGCCGTGGCCCTCAACGACGGCAAGCTCGTGGTCGCCGTCTCCGGCAACTCGGAATCGTGGCTGTACAACAAGACCACGTCGGACCAGCTGCTGAAAAGCGCCTACGGGCCGGTCAGCGGCAGGAACCCCGACTGGTCCGGCTCGGCGATCGCCATGATGGATTCCATCGCCACGATCAAGACGACCACAGCGCAGCGCGGCACGGTGTGGAAATGGGTGGGCATATCCGTGATGTGCGGCGTGCTGGTGGTTCTGATCGTCATCGGCGTCGTGACGGTGGTTCGCCGTCGTCGCGATACGAAGGGCAAGCAGCCGGATGCCGAGAAGGACGCAGGAAAATCCACAGAGAAAGCCACGAAGAAAGACACGGGCAAGTCCGCCAAGAAGCGGCGCTCCAAGGGTGATGCAGCCGAGTCGGACTCCCCGGCGGAGGACGACGGCAGGCCGCAGTCCGCTTCAAGTGAATCCGACGAGCAGTCCGCTCCGTCCGTACCCATGACGCGCCGCGAACGGAGGGAGGCATCCCGGCGCGGAAAGCGGTTCGGAACGTTGTCGGCCGCCACCGCGCCCAAGCCGGGCAACACTGACGAAGCCGCCGACGAAGGCTCCCGGGAGCGTTTCGACGCGTGGCTGGCGTCCATTGTCCCGCAAGACACAGATGGTGTTCAGGAAACATCCAGAACATCGAGTCAAGCTGGTAACCATGAGCAAGCCGATTGAAGCATCCATTGTTGTTGTCGACGACGAACCGTCCATCCGTGAACTGCTCGTCGCATCCCTGCATTTCGCCGGATTCGATGTGGCCACCGCCGCATCGGGCTCCGAAGCCATCGAGGTGATCGAGAAGACCCAGCCCGACCTGATCGTCCTCGACGTCATGCTCCCTGACATCGACGGATTCACCGTGACCCGCCGCATCCGGCAGGAGGGCATTGGCGCCCCCGTGCTTTTCCTCACCGCCCGCGACGACACGCAGGACAAGGTGATGGGATTGACCGTCGGAGGCGACGACTACGTGACCAAGCCCTTCAGCTTGGAGGAGGTCGTGGCCCGCATCCGCGCGATTCTGCGTCGCACCCGTGAGCAGGTGGAGGACGATCCGATCATCCGCGTCGGCGACCTTGAGATCAACGAGGATTCGCACGATGTGTCCCGCGCCGGTCATGCGATCGATCTGAGCCCGACCGAATACAAGCTGCTGCGCTACCTGATGGACAACGAGGGCCGTGTGCTGTCGAAGGCGCAGATCCTCGATCACGTCTGGCAATACGATTGGGGCGGTGACGCGGCGATCGTCGAGTCGTACATCTCGTACCTGCGCAAGAAGGTCGACGGCATCATGGTGACCGACGACAACGGTGAACAGCACAAGGTCACCCCGCTGATCGAGACCAAGCGAGGCATCGGCTACATGATTCGCGAGCCCAGAGTCTCGGCGTGAGGCGGGCGCGATGACCGCACATACACCTCCGCCGACGGGTGACGGAACCGCCGCAGGCCCGGCCCCGGCACCGGGAACCGTGCCGACCGGCACGGCCGGGACTCCGGGAACCGCGCAGATACCTCCGCCGACAGCCGCCCCTGCGAGCCAGAAGCGTGCGACCCATACCAAGGGTGTGTGGGCGACACTGAAATCGATGTTCGTCGGGCGTCTGGACGCCGTTCCGCTGGCCACCAAGATCGTGGCGTGCACGGTCATCCTGCTGATCGTGGGTACGGCCGGTATATCACTGACGTTGCGCCAGCTGGTCGGCAACTACATGCTGGAGAAGACGGACACGCAGCTGTTCCGTCAGGCGCAACTGGTCCTCAACAACATCGATACCATGCGTCAGCAGAATAACGCCGAGAAATCCAGCAGCAGCCTGCTGTACAGCTACTTCGTGCAGATCCGCGACAGCGACGACACCATCTTGCGCAACGCCATCGTCCCCACTCTCAAGGACGGCGTCAGTTCGATGCCGTTGCTGCCTATGGACGGCAGCCGCGGAGGCGTGCAGCTCCAGCAGCCGTTCACCACCAACGCCGTCGTGACGTTGAGCGGGCGGAGCGTGGACCATTCCACGCTGTCCACCGCCGAATCGCCGTGGCGCGTCGTGGCGCTGCCGTGGACCGATGAGGACGGCAAGCCCGGCGGCGTATGCTACATCGGTCTGTCGCTGAGCGACCAGCTTGACACCGTAAAGACATTGACCCGTTACTGCATCATCGTCGGCGTGGCCATCGTCATACTCGGCGCCCTGCTGGCCACGCTGATGACCCAGAGAACACTGTCTCCGCTGAAGCGCATCGAGAAGACCGCCGCGAAGATCGCCGCCGGCGACCTCACACAACGCGTGCCCCCGGCGCCGGAGAACACGGAGGTCGGTTCGCTGTCGGTCTCGCTCAACGCCATGCTCACCCGAATAGAGCAGAGCTTCCACGAGCAGGAGGAGACCACGGCGAAGATGAAACGATTCGTCTCCGATGCCAGCCATGAGCTTCGCACGCCGCTCGCGGCGATCCACGGGTATGCGGAGCTATACAAGATGCAGCGTGACCTGCCGGGTGCGCTGGGACGCGCCGATGAGTCGATCTCGCATATCGAGGATTCGAGCACCCGCATGACGGTACTGGTGGAGGACCTGCTGTCGTTGGCGCGCCTCGACGAGGGGCGTGGCATCGACATCACTCAGCAGGTGCCGCTGACCACGCTGGTCACGGACGCGACCGAAGACCTGCACGCGCTCGATCCGGGCCGTGAGATTCGCCGCGGCACGCTGACATTCCAGCCGCGCAACGGGGATGAGCCGGCCGATCTGGAGTTCGTCGAAGGCCCGCTGCCCGATGTCACGTTGAAAGGCGACGGGTCGAGGCTGCGGCAGGTGGTCACCAACATCGTCGGCAACATCCACCGCTACACGCCCGCCGACTCCCCGGTGGAGATATCCGTCGGCGTCATGCCCGCGTCGATCAGCCCCGAATCGTTGGCCCGCATGTCCGCGAATGACGCTTCGATGCGCTACTTCATCGAAGCCGTGGACGTAAGCCGCTCCATGCAGATGGGCATGAACTACGCGGTGGTCCGCTTCAGCGACCATGGTCCGGGCGTGCCCGAGAACTCCCGCTCCAAGATCTTCGAGCGGTTCTACACCGCGGACCCGTCCCGGGCGCGTCTCAAAGGCGGCACCGGGCTTGGCATGGCCATCGCGCAGTCGGTGGTCAAGGCGCACAAGGGCTTCATCTGCGCGACCGACTCCCAGGGCGGCGGCCTCACGCTCACGGTGGTGCTGCCCATAGCGCCGCTGGAGCCGAAGATCGCCGTGGACGAACCCCCTCAGAACGCCAAGGCGGAACGCAAGGCCGAACGCAACAAAGCCAAGCAGGAAAAACAGCAGGCGCGGCAGCACAAGAGCGAGTGATTCGCGTCCGGTGCGATGCCGCGTGCCGTGCGTTCATGCATTGAGGTAAACTGATACTTTGATGTATTCATGAGCAGATCGAGAATCTGCCGGTCCGACGAGTAACGAGGTGTGCCATGCCCAGTGGGCGCGTACGTTGGTTCGACGCGAAAAAGGGATTCGGATTCATTACGAACGACGAGGGCGAGGACGTGTTCCTGCCCGCAGCGGCTCTGCCGGATGGCGTGACCACCCTGCGCAAAGGCGCCCGCGTGGAGTTCTCCGTGATCGACGGCCGCAAGGGGCCACAGGCCATGGGTGTGACGCTGGTCGCATCCGTGCCGTCCCTGGTCAAGGCGACCCGCCCGAAGCCGGATGATATGGCCGCCATCGTGGAGGACCTTATCAAGTTGCTGGATTCCGCGGGCAACGAGCTGCGTCGCCATCGGTATCCCTCCGCCGCCGACAGCCGGAAGCTCGCCACACTGCTGCGTGGCGTGGCTGACAGCTTCGACGTGCAGGAATGAGGGGACAGGGGATAGTACATGCCTGAAACGACCATGCCTGAGACGGTTGTGGACGAACCCGGTATCGCGGATTCGCCCATCGCCTCCATCGACCCGAAAGACGCTGCCCGTGCCATGGCCGTCGAGGCTGCCGAGGACGAGAACGGCGTCGGAGAGTTCGTCGAGGCCATCGACGCCGGTGACGGCATCACCGATTACCGGTTCGTCTCGCTGATGCGCGGCTACGAGGGATGGCAGTGGTCCGTGACGATGTTCCACGATGTCGAACGCGACACGTGGACGGTGAACGAGTCAACGCTTATTCCCATGGAACAGGCGCTGCGCCCTCCGGAATGGATTCCATGGAAGGACCGTCTGCTGCCGACCGACCTGTCGGTGACCGACTCCATCGGCACCGACCCGGATGATCCGCGGTTGGAGGAAGGTTTCCGGGCGACCGCCGAAGCCGAGACCGGTGACACGCGCGTTTCGGATGCACGGGACGTGGAGGTGGCCGGGGCCCCGGGCAAGGTTGATGCCGCGGATGAGGCATCGGATACCGGAGCATTGGATTCTGAGGCGCCCGACAGCGAACCTGTGGAGTCCCAGGACGCTCAGCCCACCACAGCCGCGGAGGATGTCGATGACGCGGTGAGCGCATTCGATCTGTCCCGCCGGCATGTGCTGTCCCCGCTGGGCCGCGCCCAGACCGCGCAGCGCTGGTATGAGGGCCCTCGCGGCCCCAAGTCGTTGTCCACCAAGACCGCGTCGGGCAATCTGTGCTCCACCTGCGGGTTCTTCGTCGCGTTGCAGGGCGATCTGAGCGAAATGTTCGGCGTCTGCGCGAACAAGTGGAGCCCGGACGACGGCAAGGTCGTCTCGCTCGACCACGGATGCGGCGAACATTCCGAAATCGAGCCGCCCGAGCCGAGCCACATGTGGATTCAATCCAAGCCCGCGTTCGACGACCTGCATATCGATGTCATCGCGCAGGCGCCGCGGGACGAGCGCGGCGAAGTGGAGCTGATCGAGAAACTCGGTGCCGCCGGCCTGCCGTTCGACGTGCCCAAGGGCACGATCATCCTCAAATCCCAGCTGCCTGAAACGCGCTGACCCGAATCGCCCGCAACACGGGCAACGTCACGGCGACCGAATGGCGGAATGACGATGGAACGATAATCGCCTGTGACACCACGCGAAGCGGTGTCACAGGCGATTCGTCTATATCCGGGGTTGCGCATCCGGGCCAGCGCGCGATGGCGCTCAGTGCACGATGGTGACCGTGCACTCCGCGAAGTTCAGGATCTGCCTCGACACGGAACCGAGGAAACGGGCGTCCAAGCCACTCAGACCGCGGGATCCGACGACCAGATGGCTGGCGAACCGGGATGCCGTGGTCAGGCCCTTGGCCGCCGCGATGTGGAACGCCTTGCCCGTCACCTGAAGCCCGTCGGGAATATCGGCCTGCTCGATCATGCGACGGACGATGTCCTGCGCGTGATCCTGACCGGCGCCGATCGAGGCGATCGCGTTCTCATAGCCGGGCACCTCGCCCAGATCCTTCAGCTGCCAGCAGAACATGACCTGCAGTGGGGCGTGATGCAGCGCGGCGAAATCAATGGCGAACCGCAACGCATGACGGGACGTCTCGGAACCGTCCACGCCGACGACCACCGGACGTTTGCCCTTGGCTGCGGCCAGCTCATCGTCATCATGGTGAATCGGCATACCGGGGGCGAGCGAATGCGCGATATCATCCTGCACGCTCTTGTCCTCGTTGCCGGCGATCCTGACCACCGTCACCGGCACCTTGGCGGATTCGGCGAGGGAGGACGACAGCGACCCCACGAACCATCTGGTCACACGACCCAGGGATCGGCGGCCGACGACGATCTGTTGGGCATCCGCTCCGATCTGCAGCAGTCCAGTCGTGCCGGAGGCGTGCACGGAAGTGAGCTTCAGGTTATCCGGGTCGAATGCGATGCCGGCGCTCGCCTCATTCACCCAATCCAGCAGTTGCTCGGTGATGGCCTTGCTCGCCTTCTCCCACGCGTCGGGATTGTCCGGCTGAGCTCCCATATCCCACGAATGCGTCCACGCATAGACCGCGTTGACCGCCCTGCCGCTCAAGGACGCCTCCCTGAGCGCCCACTGCAAGGCCGTGAACGACTCCTCGGAGCCGTCCACCCCAACGACGATGTCGCCGGCTCCGTCCGACGTCCGCGGCTCGGACTCGATGTTCACATCTGGTTGCGTCATGACATCCTCCTTGTTGGCATGTTATATTCAGCATATCGTTTTTCATTGCGTTATGAGCGCAATTATCGCGAGGAAAGGCATAAACGTCATCGCGAATCGGTAGAGTGGTGTGGACTATCGAGATGGAAGGACAAGCATGTTCGAACGGTTTACCGACCGTGCACGGCGCGTGATCGTGTTGGCGCAGGAAGAGGCGAGGGCCCTTCAGCACAACTACATCGGCACCGAACACCTGCTGCTCGGCCTGATCCGCGAAGGTGAGGGGGTCGCCGCCAAGGCGCTCGCATCCAAGGGAGTGACCTTGGACGACACCCGCAAGCAGGTCGAGGAGATGATCGGCAAAGGCAATGCCGCCCCCAACGGGCACATTCCCTTTACTCCGCACGCCAAGCAGGTGTTGGAGCTGAGTCTGCGCGAGGCGCTGCAACTCGGTCACAGCTATATCGGCACCGAGCACATCCTGCTCGGCCTGATCCGCGAAGGCGAGGGCGTGGGCACCCAGGTGCTCATCAAGATGGATGTCGACCTGGGCGAACTGCGTTCGGCCACTATCGACATGATCCATGGCAACAGCGGCGGCGCCAATGCCTCCGGCAAGGGCGATCTGGCCAACGCCGGCGGCGTGCAGGACAAGCGCAGCCAGACCGGTTCGGCCATTCTGGACCAGTTCGGGCGCAACCTGACCGCCGAAGCGGCCGAGGGCAAGCTCGACCCGGTGATCGGGCGCACCAACGAGATCGAACGTGTCATGGTCGTGCTGTCGCGCCGCACGAAGAACAACCCCGTGCTGATCGGCGAGCCGGGCGTCGGCAAGACCGCCGTCGTCGAAGGCCTCGCGCAGAAGATCAACGCCGGCGACGTGCCGGAGACGCTGAAGGACAAGCAGGTCTATTCGCTGGATCTGGGCTCCATGGTGGCCGGCTCGCGCTACCGCGGCGATTTCGAGGAACGCCTCAAGAAGGTGCTCAAGGAGATCAAGACGCGCGGCGACATCGTGCTGTTCATCGACGAGATTCACACGATCGTCGGTGCCGGTTCGGCGGACGGCGCCTTGGGTGCGTCTGACATGCTCAAGCCCATGCTGGCTCGCGGTGAGCTCCAGACCATCGGCGCCACCACCACCGACGAGTACCGCAAGTACATCGAGAAGGACGCGGCGCTGGAACGTCGTTTCCAGCCGATTCAGGTGCATGAGCCGACAATCGCGGAGACCATCGAAATCCTCAAGGGCCTGCGCTCGCGCTACGAGAACCACCACCACGTGACCATCACCGACGGCGCGCTGCAGTCCGCCGCGGAGCTGTCGTCCCGCTACATCCAGGACCGCAACCTGCCCGACAAGGCCATCGACCTGATCGACGAGGCCGGCGCGCGGCTGCGCATCAAGCGCCTGACCGCCCCGCCCGAGCTCAAGGAACTTGACCAGAAGGTCGCGAAAGTCGCCGCCGAGAAGGACAAGGCCATCAAGGACCAGGACTTCGAGAAGGCCGCCGAGCTGCGCGACAACCAGGAGAAGCTGGAAGCGGAGCGCAAGGAGAAGGAATCCTCCTGGCGCGAGGGCGAGTCCGATGTCGAGATGGTCGTGAACGAGGATGTGATCGCCCAGGTGATCTCCTCGACCACCGGCATTCCGGTGTTCAAGCTCACCCAGGCCGAGTCGAAGAAGCTGCTCGGCATGGAGTCCGAGCTGCACAAGCGCATCATCGGCCAGGACGAAGCGGTTTCCGCGCTGTCCCGTTCGATTCGCCGCACTCGTGTGGGCCTCAAGGATCCGAAGCGTCCTGCGGGCTCGTTCATCTTCGCCGGCCCGACCGGCGTCGGCAAGACCGAGCTGGCCAAGGCGCTGGCCGAGTTCCTGTTCGACGATGAGGACGCGCTGATTCGCGTGGACATGTCGGAGTTCTCCGAGAAGTATGCGGCATCGCGTCTGTTCGGTGCTCCTCCGGGATACGTCGGTTACGAGGAGGGTGGCGAGCTCACCGAGAAGGTGCGCCGCAAGCCGTTCTCCGTCGTGCTGTTCGACGAGATCGAGAAGGCCCATCCGGACATCTTCAACACGCTGCTGCAGGTGCTGGACGACGGTCACCTGACCGATGGTCAGGGACGCAAGGTGGACTTCAAGAACACCATCATCATCCTGACCACCAACCTGGGTACGCGCGACATCGCCAAGGCCGCCAACACCGGCTTCAACCTTGGCTCGAACGCGGAGTCCAGCTACCAGCGCATGAAGGATCAGGTCAGCTCCGAACTCAAGCAGCAGTTCCGTCCCGAGTTCCTGAACCGTCTTGACGACATCATCGTGTTCCGTCAGCTCACCGAGCCGCAGGTGCGTCAGATTGTCGACCTCGACATCAAGCAGCTCAACGACCGTCTGTTCGACCGTCACATGTCGCTGGAGCTCACCCCGGCCGCCAAGGACCTGCTCGCGCAGAAGGGCTTCGACCCGCTGCTCGGTGCTCGTCCGCTGCGCCGCGTGATCCAGCGCGACATCGAGGACGCCATCTCGGAGAAGATCCTGATGGGCGAACTCGAAGACGGTCAGCGCGTGGTGGTCGACTCCGAAGGCGAGGGCATCCTCGGCGAGTTCACCTTCCGCGGCGAACAGTTCGACGACGCCAAGCCCGAGAACGAGCCGGCTGCGGAGCCGGCAACGGAGGAGTCAGCTGACAAGTCGGCTGACAACGCCGCTCCCGCCTCGCAGGAGGCCTGATCGGGTACCGGTTGACCGCCGACTGACCACCCCCAGTCTCGCTACACTCGACAGCCCCGTCAGCGGGGGCGTGAATTGACTCCCGCTGGCGGGGCTGTCGCGAAGCGACTGGGGGTGGTCTGCAATATTCTCCCACTCATGCCGTCCTCAGGACGGCAAATCACCCGCGCTCATACTCCCACCATGCGATTCCGTCCTGCAGTGGAAACCGACACAACGAAGTGTTGGTCAGAAAGTATCTGGCCGCGATCATTACTTTGGCCTGTGCTATGACATGTGCGATACCAATTGCACACGCAGACGGAACTTCTCCCGAAAACGAGTTGGTCACCGTCGTGTTGGTACAGGACGCTGAGAGGATGGTCAGCGCCGACATTCCCGCACAGTATGTGCAGGAGTATAAGAACAGGCTCAAGAACGAAGAATTCAAGGCCGCCGAGATTGCCGAGGCGACCGGCTCCGAGATAAGTCTCATGACCACGACAGCTAACAACCCGCTGAAGCCAACCGTGACATATTTCCGGAAAAGCAGCTGCTTCATGCAATTCATATGGCCGGTGGTTTGTCATACCTGAATGTAACGAACGGCCTATTCATGATTGCTATCATCGTATTCGCCGGTCTGCTTGGCCTGTTGCTCAGTATGATGATGCGTCGGCAGCAGACCCGTGAGCAGGCGCATGAGCGCATGCTGGAGCGGGAGCGTCAGGAACATCACGCTCAGACGCTCGATTACGCCACGCAGGTGCACGACTCGGGCGGACGCGGTATCCGTTGATCGGTTGCGTCGACTATGTGACGCTCTTCGAGAAGAGCTTGCCGGCAAGGGATTCCATGGAGGGTTCGCGCTGCACGACAATGGACTCATGGAAGACATCGACCCCGATCATATGACGCTGCTTGGCGAGCTGCTCAATGAAATCGCCCATAACATCATCCGGCATTGCCCGGCAGGTTGCGAATTCGATTGCAGCGTGATGCTTCACGATGACGTCGCAGAAGTCACCCAGTACAATTCCGTGACTCATCCGGCCGATAAAAGTGAGACGGCGGTCTCCACACATATGGGACTTGGCCTGTGTCGTGACAGACTGCTCCATTTCGGCGGCATGCTGCGCACCGAGGTCGAGGACGGCACTTGGATGCTGTATGCCCGTGTGCCTCTATCGCATCAAACCTGACCACTGTCGTAGCGTCCGCGGTGTCGTAATACAAAAAAGAGCGCCGGGGAGAATTCCCTGACGCCCATGCCAACGAGACGATGACAGCCGGTAATCGGTGTGTCGGCCGACCGTCCTGACGACGGCGGCCGGCCGACACACCGGGCCGGACAGCGAATCGGCCTACTTGATAGCGTTGAGCCACTGCTCCTTGGTGGCCTTCTCCGCCTCCAGCTTGGCCTTCTTCTTTGGGTCGGACTCGGTCGCGATCTTCTCGTCAAGCTCGGCGAGCTGAGCGGTCAGCTGCTCCTCGAAGCTGGACTTGCGGGCGTCGGCCTCCGGATCGGTCTTCTTCCACGCGGCGTCCTCGACGGCCTTGATCTGCTTGTCGACGGCGTCGAGACGGCCTTCGATGCGGCGCATGTCGTCGCGCGGCACATAGCCGATCTGATCCCACTCGTCTTGGATGGCTCCCAGCGCCTGACGCGCCTTCTTCGCGGCGGCCTCGTCGGCGACGGGTACCAGGGCCTCGGCCTTCTTCAGCAGCTCCTCCTTCTTGGCGAGGTTCTCTTTCTCGGAGGTGCTGATCTGGTCACGGTCGGCCTGACGCGCGTTGAAGAACTCGTCGGCTGCCTTGCGGAACTGCGCCCACAGCGCGTCGTCATCGCTGCGGCCGACGCGGCCGGCCCGCTTCCAACGGTCCATCAACTCGTTGAACCGGCGCGAGGTCTCGCCCCATGCGGTCGAGTCCTTCAGCTGGTTCGCCTCGGCGATGATCGCCTCTTTCTCGGCCTTGGCATGGGCGCGCTCGACGTCGCGGGCCTGCGACCACTTGCGGCGGGCCTGGTTGAACGTGGTGCGTGCGGCGGAGAAACGCTTCCACAGCGCGTCGGCCTGCGGCTTGTCGATGTGCACGGACGTGCGCTGATGCTGCTGCCACTGGTCGAACAAGGAACGGAACTTGTCGGCGGTGGAACGCCAGTTGATCTCGTCATCCAGCGAGGATGCGAGGGCCTCGGCCTTTTCGACGATCTTGGTGCGTTCTTCGACAGCCTTGGCGATCGCCGCCTTGCGGGCCTTGGTGAGCTCGGCCTTCTTCGCGGCGCCGGCCTCCTTCAGCTGCTCGAACTGCTGCTTCAGCGCGGCCATGTCGCCGACCGCCGCGGGCTTGTCGGTCTCCTGCTCAAGGGACTTCAGCGTCTCGTCGATCTCGTGCGACTTCACCGTGTCGGAATGCAGGCGGCTCGCCAGCAGATCCAACTTGGCCTTGAGGTCAAGGTAACGACGGGCGTACAGCGACAGCGCCTCCTCCTTGGAGACGTCGGGGAACTGCCCGACCTCACGCTCGGAGTCGCCCTCCCTGACGTACACGGTACCGTTGTCGTCGACGCGGCCGAACGCTTCGGCCGCCTTCACCTCGGCGTCCGAATAGCTGGATGCCGAAGCGGCGGGGGCGGGGCGCTTGACCGCTTTCTTGGCGAATGCGGCCGGCGAAGGGGCGTGGGGTTTCGGCGCGGATGCAGGGGTCGGTGCCGGTGTGGGCGTCGTTGCCTGCTCGGTGGGTTCGGTGGTGTTGTCGGATATGGTGGCAGTCTCGTCGGCCATGGCCAGCTCCTTATAAGCTTGAAGGTAGTCGTTGGCTGGGGAAAAATCCGAATGGATTTTTCCGCAACCTCCCCTATTATAGGGAATCGTGGCTAAAGGCGCATCAATATCAGGATTTCCAGAGTGGCTCCCCTCTGAACGTGTTGTGGAGCAGCGTGTCATCGACACGCTCCGTAGGGTTTTCGAGCTCAACGGTTTCATCGGCATCGAGACACGCGCGGTGGAACAGGGCTCCAGTCTGCTCAAAAAAGGCGAGACCAGCAAGGAGATTTACCTGCTGTCCCGTCTGCAGGAGGTCGGGCACGAATCCGACACGCCGGTCAATGACCGGTTGGGTCTGCACTTCGATCTGACCGTGCCGCTGAGCCGGTATGTGGTCGAGCATTCCGGCGACCTCGCGTTCCCGTTCAAGCGTTGGCAGATTCAGAAGGTGTGGCGTGGCGAACGTCCGCAGGAAGGACGTTTCCGCGAGTTCGTCCAGGCCGATATCGACGTGATCGGCAACGGCGACCTGCCCGACCATTACGAGGTCGAGCTGCCGCTGGTCATGGTGTCGGCTCTTGAGGAGCTGCGCGCGTTCGGCCTACCCAAGGCGACCGTGCACGCGAACAACCGCAAGCTGTCCGAAGGCTTCTACCGCGGACTTGGCCTGACCGACATCGAGGGAGTGCTTCGCGAGATCGACAAGCTCGACAAGATCGGCGCGGGCGAAGTGGCGAAGCTGCTCGTCGACACGTGCGGCGCCGATGAAGCGCAGGCCCGCGCCTGCCTGGAACTGGCCGAACTCACCGCCGCCGACGGCAAGGAGCTCGCCGACAAGTTCGACGCGCTGTGCGCCGCGCACGGCATCGCGGACGATTCCGACGCGTACGCGCTGGCCCGGCAGGGACTGGACACGCTCGCGATGATCGTCGACGAAGCCGCCCTCATCCGCCCGGGCGCGGTGATCGCCGACCTGAAGATCGCCCGTGGACTCGACTACTACACCGGTTCCGTATACGAGACCTTCCTCGACGGGGCGGCGTCGCTTGGCTCGATCTGCTCCGGCGGCCGTTACGACAACCTCGCCTCGCAGGGCAACCGCAAGTACCCGGGCGTCGGCCTGTCCATCGGCCTGAGCCGTCTCGTGTCGTACATGCTGCACTCCGCCGGAGCGCACGCCAGCCGCGTCTGCCCGGCATCCGTGCTCGTCGCCGTGTGGAATGAGCAGGATCGCTCCGCCGCGAATCTCATCGCGAACACGCTGCGCTCCCGCGGCATCGCCGCGGACGTCGCGCCCACTGCGGCCAAACTTGGCAAGCAGATCAAATATGCCGACAAGCTTGGCATCCCGTATGTGTGGTTCCCGGCCGGCGCGACGGACGGCGACGACACGGCATCCGACGAGGTCAAGAACATCGTCACCGGCGATCAGCAGCCGGCCGATCCCAAGTCGTGGCAACCGGATACTGTGTATGCCCGGCAAACCGTTGTAATCGACTGATTTTCGTCAGCGCCCGTCCTCTGCCGGGGACGGGCGCGCGTTGCAGGGAAACCATTGCATAGATTGCATAAGAAAGAGGAAGCATGAGCCAGACGGCTTACAGAACACATCATGCCACCGAGGTGACCGAAGCACTCGTCGGTCAGAAGGTGACGCTCGCAGGTTGGGTCGATCGTCGCCGCGATCACGGCGGCGTGGCGTTCATCGATTTGCGCGACAACACCGGCCTGGTGCAGATCGTCATCTACGACGAGGAGATGGCGCGCCCGCTGCGCTCCGAGTTCGTCATCCAGGTCACCGGCGAGGTTCGTCTGCGCCCGGACGGCAACGAGAACACGCATCTGGCCACCGGCAAGATCGAAGTCGTCGTCGAGACCATCGATGTGCTCGCCAAGTCCGATGCGCTGCCATTCCAGGTGTCCACCGCGCTCGAAAACGAGTCCGAGAACAAGCTGCCCGGCGAAGATGTGCGACTGAAGTACCGTTACCTCGACCTTCGCCGTCCGTCCATGCAGCACAACCTCAAGTTGCGCTCCGACATGGCCAAGGCCGCCCGCCACGCGCTGGAGGAGATGGACTTCACCGAGGTCGAGACCCCGACCTTCATCAAGTCCACCCCGGAAGGTGCCCGCGACTTCGTCGTGCCCGCCCGTCTGGTGCCTGGCTCCTGGTACGCGCTGCCGCAGTCCCCGCAGCTCTTGAAGCAGCTGCTCATGGTCTCCGGCGTCGAGCGCTACTACCAGCTCGCCCGCTGCTACCGTGACGAAGACTTCCGCGCCGACCGCCAGCCCGAGTTCACCCAGCTCGACATGGAGATGGCGTTCGTCGACCAGGAGGACGTGATGGCCATGGCCGAGAAGGTCATCGCCGCCATCTGGAAGTCCGCCGGCTACGACGTGCAGCTGCCGATTCAGCGCATCACCTGGCAGGATGCCATGGACAAGTACGGCTCCGACAAGCCGGACCTGCGTTTCGGCAACCCGCTCGTCGAGCTCACCGAATACTTCAAGGACACGCCATTCCGCGTGTTCCAGGCCGACTACGTCGGCGCCGTCGTCTTCAAGGGCGGTGCCGCCACCCCGCGTCGTCAGTTCGACGCATGGCAGGAGTGGGCCAAGCAGCGCGGCGCCAAGGGCCTCGCCTACGTGTCCTTCACCGAGGACGGCGATCTCAAGGGACCCGTCGCCAAGAACCTGTCCGACTCCGAGCGCGAGGGCCTGATGGCCGCCGTCGGTGCTGAGTCCGGCGACGCCGTGTTCTTCGCCGCCGGCTCCCGCGAATCCTCCCAGCTGCTGCTGGGTGCCGTGCGCGTGGAGCTCGCCCGTCGCGAGGGTCTGCTCGATCCGAAGAAGTTCGCCTTCACCTGGGTCGTGGACTTCCCGCTGTTCAAGCCCACCGACGACCCGGATGACGATGATGTGGCCGTCGGCCACTCCAAGTGGACCTCCATGCACCACCCGTTCACCATGCCGAGCAAGGACTGGATCGACAAGTTCGATCAGGATCCCGAGCACGCCATGTCTGACTCCTACGACATCGTCTGCAACGGCGAGGAGATGGGCGGCGGTTCCGTGCGTATCCACCGCGAGGACATTCAGGACCGCGTCCTCAACGTCCTCGGCATCGCTCCCGAAGAGGCCAAGGAGAAGTTCGGCTTCCTCCTCGACGCCTTCAAGTTCGGCGCCCCGCCTCACGCGGGCATCGCCCTGGGCTGGGACCGCACCGTGTCCATCCTCGCCGGTGCCGACACCATTCGCGACGTCATCGCCTTCCCGAAGGCCGGTGGCGGTCGTGACCCGCTGACCGGTGCCCCGGCTCCGATCAGTGACGAGCAGCGTGCCGAGACCGGCGTCGACTACGACCCGGATGCCGAAGACTGAGTAACATCTCGCTGTCTTCTTTGACGGGAGGGCCCAGACCATGCAGTCGGGGCCCTCTTTGCATATCCGTCTGTGCAGTGCACAGGCCGTTTTTTTTCGCAGTTGTCCGCACCCTGCTACCCGTGAGGATTGCCGAACTGCTGTTTTGCGTTCCTAAGTGCGCGCCGAAACGACAAGTGCGCGCACATAGCGACGCAAATGGCCCGGTTTGCGTTCTTAAGTGCGCGCGGTCGTCGTTTCGGCGCGCACTTAGGAACGCAATGACGGCCAAAGCACATCAGATGCATGCCATATCGACCATTTGATGATGGGCGATGAGGTCGGGCAGGGCACAATGGGATCGTGATCACCATTGGAATCGTGGATAACGACCGGTTCGCATTGCCCATGCTGGATATGCCGCTGACCGACATTCCCGGTCCCGAGATCTGCCGGCGTGTTCGTGCTGCATCAGCCGACATCGTGGTACTTGGCATCACATCGTATTCGTTGGATCATTACCGTCAGCTGGCGATCGATGCGGGCTCCCAGGGGTTGATTGCCAAAAGCGTGACGCCGAAGGAACTCGCCGAAGCCATGCGGAATGTCCTGGTACGGCCGTTCCCGGGTTTCCCGACCACGGAACAGGCACATGGGTCGATAGTATCGGCATCGGCGCGACGGTCCCGGACACTGTCGAAGCGGGAGTGTGAGGTGTTGGGTCTGTATGCCGACAACTATTCGACGGCGGAGATTGCGGAGCGCCTGGGAATAGCGGATTCGACGGTGTCCGTGGTGGTGCGGCACGCGAAGGTCAAGCTCGGCGTCGCCGCTCGGTTGGAGGCCGTGCACGTGTTTCGTGCATTGTACTGAGTCGAATACGGTTTGAACATCGTGCGTCTGTTTACGGTGACCACCCCCAGCCGCCGGTACCGATCGAAGCCGCTGCCATGTCGATCCGGCATGTTGATGACGTCATGCGTGTCATGCAGCGCCCGCATGACGATGGAGCGCAGCGATTGTGCTTCCGCTTCCTCCAGCAGCCCTGCGTCGAGGTTATGATCGATACGCATGACCGCGTAGGCGAGATCGTTGGAGATTCGGTCGTGCACACGCACAAGACCCGCAAGGCGCCGCCCGAATTCGCCGCGGCTTTCGTCACCGCGGACACGCACGCCGACCTCAACGGCGTGGTCAAGCACACGCTGGAGGTGTCCAAGGTCAGTTTCGCACCGATTGACGCGGCCGTCGAGGCGACCGGCATGGAGTCGGGCGGCATGTCGCCGATCGGACTGCCCGATGACTGGCCGCTGCTCGTCGACCAGCATGTGCTGTCGATTCCCAAGCTGTATCTCGGCTCCGGCATCCGCCCGTCCAAACTGGTGGTCGACGGCTCGATCTTCGCCGATATTCCCGGCGTCCGATTCGTCCCCGGTCTGGGCAAGCCCCGGCAGTAAGACGCCGCGCGGCCGCGGGCGAGTCGCACAGGCGAGTCACATATTGGACGAGAACGTGAACTTATTGTGCCTTCAATAGTTTATACTGCTCAATATGTCAGAAAAACAAGAAGCAATACTCCCCGTGGTGCCGCTGGTACCGGGCAATGAACCCACAGGACGACCTCTCGTCGAACTGACTCACGTGGAAAAGTACTTCGGCGACCTCCACGTATTGAAAGACATCAACCTGACCGTCAACAAGGGCGAAGTGCTCGTCGTCGTGGGGCCGTCCGGCTCCGGCAAGTCGACGATGTGCCGCACCATCAACCGCTTGGAGACCATCGAGTCGGGCGACATCCGCATCGACGGCAAGGCGCTGCCCCAGGAGGGCAGACAGCTCGCGCAGCTGCGCGCCGAAGTCGGCATGGTGTTCCAGTCGTTCAACCTGTTCGCCAACAAGACGATCCTTGAAAACGTTACCCTTGCGCCCATCAAGGTGCGCCACATGGACAAGAAGGAAGCCGAGCATCTCGCCATGGATCTGCTGACCCGTGTCGGCGTCGACTCGCAGGCGTCCAAGATGCCCTCCCAGCTGTCCGGCGGCCAGCAGCAGCGCGTGGCCATCGCCCGCGCGCTCGCCATGCGCCCGAAGGTCATGCTGTTCGACGAGCCGACCTCCGCGCTCGACCCCGAAATGGTCAACGAGGTGCTGGACGTGATGGTCGAGCTCGCGCGAGAAGGCATGACGATGATCTGCGTCACCCACGAGATGGGCTTCGCGCGCAAGGCGGCCGACCGCATCGTGTTCATGGCCGACGGGCAGATCCTTGAGGAGAGCACGCCCGACGAGTTCTTCGGCCATCCGAAGACCGAACGCGCCAAGGACTTCCTGTCGAAGATCCTCACGCACTGATTGGTCGTGACGCATATGACGGTATTCAACACTCGCATCAGGCGCATCGCCCGCCGCGCGCTCGCGGCGCTCGCCGCCGTGGCATGCACGATGTCGCTGGCCGCGTGCGGCGCCGACGAAAGCGGCAAGATACGCATCGGCATCAAGTTCGACCAGCCCGGCCTCGGCTTCAAGAAATCCGGAACATACGTCGGCTTCGATGTGGACGTGGCCAAGTACGTCGCCAAGAAGCTCGGCTATTCCGAAGACGAGATCGTCTGGAAGGAAGCCCCCTCCAAGCAGCGTGAGGCCATGCTGCAGAACGGCGACGTCGACATGATCCTCGCCACCTACTCGATCACCGACGAGCGCAAGAACGCGGTCTCCTTCGCCGGCCCGTACTTCGTGGCCGGGCAGGACCTGCTCGTGCGCAAGGACGACCATTCCATCAACGGCCCCGAAGACCTCAACGGCAAGCGCCTGTGCTCGGTCACCGGTTCCACTTCGGCCGCCACAGTCAAGGAGAAGTTCGCCTCTGAAGTGCAGCTCATGGAGCAGCCCGGCTATGCGGAATGCGCCACGGCGCTGTTCTCCGGCATCGTGGACGCGGTCACCACCGACGACATCATCCTCGCCGGCCTCGCCTCCGCCTCGCGCGGCAAGCTGCGCGTCGTCGGCAAGCCGTTCACGCAGGAATACTACGGCGTGGGCATCAAGAAGGGCGACACGGCGCTCGCCAAGAAGATCAACGCCGCCATCACCGAGATGATCAAGGACGGTTCCTGGGAGCGCGCCATCGCCGACAACACCGAGGGCACGTCGTACACGCCGAACGCGGAGTACAACCCGCCGAAACCGACCGAGGGGGAGAAGTAGCATGGACGGATTCATCCAACTGTTCAGCGAGTACGACGTTCCCGCCGCGTTCCTGGTCAACATCGAACTGACGCTGTGGTCGGCGCTGTTCTCGCTGATTCTCGGCGTGGTGCTGGTCATGATGCGCATCTCGCCGATATCCTCGCTGCGCACCGTCGCCGGAGCCTACGTGGAACTGTTCAAGAACCTGCCGCTGACCATCATCATGGTGTTCATGGTGCTGGGCGCCTACGCGCAGCTCAAGCTCACGTTCTCCGACACGTTCGTCACGAACTTCTTCTGGCTGGCGGTGACGGGCCTGAGCCTGTACACCGCGGCGTTCGTGTGCGAGTCGCTGCGTTCAGGCATCAACACCGTGCCGATCGGCCAGGCCGAGGCGGCTCGTGCGCTCGGATTGGGCTTCATGCAGTCGGCCACGCAGATCATCCTGCCGCAGGCGTTCCGCGGCTCGGTCGCGCCTCTCGGCAATACGCTGATCGCGTTGCTGAAGAACTCCACGGTGGCCGCGGCCGCGTCGGTGGCCACGGAGACGTCGTCGCTGATGAGCACGATGATCGAATTCCACCCGGACGTGATCGTGCAGATCTTCCTGATCTTCGCGTTCGGCTATGTGATTCTCATCATCCCGATCGGCATGCTGACCACGTACCTGTCCAACAAGCTCGCCGTGCGGAGGTGACGACATGGCTGATACTTCCAATTCCGTATTGTTCGACCAGCCCGGTCCCAAGGGACGCCGCACCATCCGCATCGTCAACTGGGTCGCCGCGCTGATCTTTGTCGGCGTGCTGGTGCTGATCCTGATGCGCCTGCACAACCCGCCGGACGGCGAGAACCAGCTGAGCTGGGAGCTGTGGAAGCCCGCGCTGGAGCGTGAGGCGTGGACCGATTTCTATCTTCCCGGCCTGTGGATGACGGTCAAGGCGTCCATCGTCGCCGTTGTCGGCTCCGTGGTGTTCGGCCTGGTGTTCGGCGTCGGCCGACTGCTGCCGAACGTGGTGCTGCGGGCGATCTCGTCGGTCGTCGTGGAGTTCTGCCGCGCGGTGCCGGTACTGCTGCTGATGATCTTCTTCTGGCGCTGGTTCGCGTTCGCGGGACTGTCCAGCCCGTCCTACTGGGCGGTGGTGCTGGCCCTGGTGCTGTATAACGGCTCCGTGGTCGCCGAGCTGGTGCGTTCCGGCGTCGGCAACCTACCGAACGGGCAGCGTGAGGCGTCGCTCGCACTGGGACTGACCGAGACGCAGTCGCTGATGCAGATCGAGGTGCCGCAGGCCGTCTACGCGATGTTGCCGGCCGCCGTCACGCAGCTGGTCGTGGTGCTCAAGGATACCGCGCTCGGATCGATCATCATGTACACCGATCTGCTGCAGGAGTCGCGCCGTCTCGGCTCGATGTACTTCAACATCCTGCAGACGCTGGTCGTGGCCGCGGTCGTGTACTTCATCGTCTGCTGGCTTCTGTCGCGTCTGGCCGAATGGCTGCCGTCGCGCATGCAGCAGCGCACCGCGGCGCCGGCCGAACCGGAACCAGTTCCGCCGATCGCGATCATGGATCCGTCCAACGTCAACCAGATCGCCGTCGCCAAGGAGGTCGAGGAGCGCCCCTTGCGCGGCACGCCGCTCACATACCACGCGCACCATCGCGGCAGCAACGCCTCGATCCACAACTGGCAGCGCACGCGCTACGAGCAGGGCTTCGACGAGGCCCATCCCGATCCGCAGGGTGGAGATGAGGGCGATGCCGAGCAGAAGAACGCTGAAGACGACGCGTAATGACCCGGTAGATTACGGTCCGCGCAGGAATACGCGGACAGCGTCCCGCAGCCTGACCCGATAACGGCCGGGCCGGCACTCCCCGACAGGGGATGCGCCGGTCCGGCCGTTCGATATTCCGCCGCGGAAATGCTTCACAAGGCGGCGCATGGGACGTACAATCGGGGCATGGCCAAAGGCGACGGAAAATCGGACAAGACAGATAAGCCGGACAAGTCGGGCAAAGGAGCGAAGTCCGAGAAAACGGACAAACGCATCGACAAGGTACTGCGGCTCGCCACGAACCGCATCGAAACCATCGAATCGAGCACGACGGTGGCTGAACGACTCGCGAACGCCGCCAAATCCAGTGAGCTGCTCAGCGCTGTATGGTCGCTGCCGCCCGCGCAGCGTCTTATGTTCCATCACGGCGTGCATATCGACGATGTCGCCGGAGACTCCACACCCGGCTTCCCAGGCGTCAGGGATGACGCTGAACGGTTCATCACGCTCAGCTCATCGGAGATCGCCCGATATCAACGGCTGCTGTATGCGAACGGCGTCAAGGGCTCGCGCCGCCGGCTGCTCATCGTGCTGCAGGGCATGGACGCCTCCGGCAAGGGCGGCATCGTGCGCCACGTGTTCCGGCAGGGCGACCCGATGGGCATCCACTATCACGGTTTCGGCAAGCCGACCGACGAGGAGACGCGGCACGGCTTCCTGTGGCGGGTGGAACGCGAGCTGCCAAAGAACGGGTGGATCGCGGTGTTCGACCGCTCGCATTACGAGGACATCGTCATGCCGCATGTGTACGGCACGTATCCCGAGGCCGAATGGCGCGGCCGGTACGATCTGGTCAATGAGTTCGAGCGTTCGCTGGCGGCCGACGGCTGCGCGATTCTCAAGATCTTCCTCGTCGTGAGCCAGGAGGAGCAGAAGAGGCATTTTCTCGGGCGTCTCAACGACCCGACCAAATACTGGAAGTTCGACATGTCCGACCTGGACGCGCGCGAACGCTGGGACGACTATATGGGCGCGTGGCAGGAGGTGTTCGAGAAGACCAGCACGCAGACCGCGCCGTGGTATCTGGTGCCCGCCGACAACCGCTGGTACTCGAGGGCCGTGGTCTCCGAGCTGCTGCGCACCACATTGAAGAACATGAACATGACATGGCCGGGACTCGACCCGGACGTCGATCCGGACGAGGTTCGGCGGCTGCTGGGGTGAACTTGCGCCCGCCGGTCGATTCCGCGAGCTGCGCCGGCGTGTAGACTGGGAACCACTATGGCAGATACAGAACATTATGGTTCGCTGGGGGCGCTGGCGCCCGCGTGGGACGAGGGCGAGCGCAACATCGACACGGACGAGATCTACGAGCGGTTCTTCGGCTGGGTGGCCGACGTCAAGGGCGTCGAGCCGTGGCCTCATCAGGAAGAGGCCATCATGGACCTGCTGGCAGGCGACCATGTGATCCTCAACACGCCGACCGGCTCCGGCAAGTCGCTGGTGGCGCTTGGCATGCACTTCGCCGCGCTGTGCACCGGTCGGCGCTCCTATTACACCGCGCCGATCAAGGCGCTGGTCTCGGAGAAGTTCTTCGATCTGGTCGAGGTGTTCGGCCGCGACAACGTCGGCATGATCACCGGAGACACGCATATCAACGCCGATGCGCCGATCATCTGCTGCACGGCCGAGATCCTCGCCAACCAGGCGCTGCGCGAGGGGCGTCGCGCGGACGTCGGCTGCGTGGCCATGGACGAGTTCCACTATTACGGCGACTCGGAGCGCGGCTGGGCGTGGCAGGTGCCGCTGCTGACGCTGCCGGACACGCAGTTCCTGCTGATGAGCGCCACACTCGGCAACGTCGACGCGATCGCCGACAAGCTGGAGGACATGACCGACACTGACGTGGACGTGATCGCCGACGCGCCGCGCCCGGTGCCGCTCACTTACGAGTACACGCTCGATCCGCTGGAGAAGACCGTCGAACTGGCGTTCCGCAAGGGTGAGACGCCGATCTACGTCGTGCATTTCTCGCAGGATGCGGCGCTCGACACCGCGCAGTCGCTCGCCTCGACCGGCGTGTCCAGCAAGGAGCAGCGACAGGCCATCGCCGAGGCCATCAAGGGCGTGAAGTTCACGACCGCGTTCGGCAAGATACTGCAACGGCTGTTGCGTACCGGCGTCGGCATCCACCATGCCGGCATGCTGCCGCGATATCGTCGTCTCGTCGAGCAGCTTGCGCAGCAGGGGCTGTTGCCGGTCATCTGCGGCACCGATACGCTGGGAGTCGGCATCAACGTGCCGATCCATTCGGTCGTGCTGACCGCGCTGACGAAGTTCGACGGCACCAAGATGCGTCGCCTGCGCGCCCGCGAGTTCCATCAGATCGCCGGTCGCGCCGGCCGCATGGGCTTCGACACGGAGGGACTGGTCGTCGCCGAGGCGCCCGAATACGAGATCGAAAACGCCAAGGCCGTCGCCAAGGCCGGGAACGATCCGAAGAAACTCAAGAAAGTCAAGCGCAAGAAGGCGCCGGAAGGGTTCGTCACGTGGAACCAGAGCACGTTCGACAAGTTGATTGACGCCGCGCCGGAAACACTCGTCCCGCACATGAAGATCACCCATTCGATGGTGCTCAACGAGGTCACGCAGGGCGGTGACGCGCGCCGGCGCGTCGACGAGCTGATCGACGACTCCGCGCAGACGCCGGACCAGAAGGAGCATCTGCATGAACGTGCCGACGAGATATTCCAGACCCTGTTCGACACGAAGGTGATCGAGACCGAAGAGCGCGACGACGGTGGGCTCGACTACTTCCTCGACGTGGACATGCCCGACGATTTCGCGCTCGACCAGCCGCTCAGCCCGTTCCTGCTCGCCGCGCTGGAACTGCTCGACCCTGAATCCGACATGTACGCGCTTGACGTGATTTCCATGGTCGAGGCCACACTCGAAGACCCCAAGCAGGTGCTGCGCGCGCAGGAGCGGCAGGCGCGCGACGCCGCGATGATCCGGATGAAGGAAGACGGGCTCGAATACGACGAGCGCATGGACAGGCTGCAGGAGATCACCTATCCCAAGCCGCTGGAGGACATGCTTGACGCGGCGTTCGATCAGTACCGGCACGACGTGCCGTGGGCGAACGACTACTGGCTGAGCCCCAAATCCGTGGTACGCGACATGGTCGAGACCGCCTCCGACTTCACCGGATACATCTCGCGGTACAACATCGCCCGCTCGGAGGGCACGCTGTTGCGCTACCTGTCCGACGCCTACCGGGCGCTCGCCCGCACCGTACCGGACGACAAGCTCGACGATCAGCTGCGCGACGTGATCTCATGGCTGCGCGTGGTCGTGCGTTCGATCGACTCCAGTCTGGTGGATGAATGGGAGAACGCCGGCGCGTCCGATGATGCCTCGCAGGCGGCCGCCAGTCTGGCCGCGCCGGGCGCGAAGGCCGCGGTGGTGGAGGACCGGCGCGGGCTCACCGTGCTGATCCGCAACGCGCTGTTCCACCGCGTGCAGCTCATGGACCTTGACAAGCCCGAGGCGCTCGGCGCTCTCGACAAGGAGTGGGGCTACGGCGTGCATGAGTGGGAGGACGCGCTCGACGACTTCTACGACGAACACGAGTACGTGAACACCGACGCCAAGGCGCGTTCGGCCGAGCTGTTCATGCTCGACGAGAAGCACGAGAACGATGAGCACAGCTGGCACGTGCGCCAGATCATCGACGACTCCGACGGCGACCACGACTGGGCCATCACCGGCATCATCGACCTGGACGCGACGCAATCCAGCGGCGAAGTCGTCTTCTTCGACTACGCCGTCACCAACGACTGACGCCGCCAGCACCCGCCAGCGGGGGCTGGCGCGAAGCGACTGGGGGTGGTCCGTCCGGTATCGAACCTATGTTCGATGCCGTGTTGTAGAGTGTAGGCATGACTGAGAATGATCTGTTCGGGGCGGCGGATATGCCCGACGATATGACGCGACCGTTGGCCGTGCGCATGCGGCCTCGGACGGTCGACGAGGTGTTGGGGCAGTCCCATGTGCTGGGGAAGGGCTCCCCATTGCGGCGTCTGGCGAATCCCTCGTCCAAGGGGTCGCTGACCGCGCCGAGCTCCATCATCATGTTCGGACCTCCCGGCGTGGGCAAGACCACGCTGGCGACCATCGTCGCCCGTCAGTCGGGGCGCGCGTTCGAGGAGCTGTCGGCGGTGACATCGGGGGTGAAGGACGTGCGCGACGTGCTCGCCCGCGCGCGGCGCAGACTCGTCGGCGACGGCACGGAGACAGTCCTGTTCATCGACGAGGTGCATCGTTTCTCCAAATCGCAGCAGGACGCGCTGCTGCCCGCTGTCGAGAACCGTGACGTCACCTTCATCGGCGCGACCACCGAGAATCCGAGCTTCTCCGTCATCAAACCATTGCTGTCACGTTCCGTCGTCGTCAAACTCGAATCGTTGGAACCGTCCGATCTCGCCACGCTCATCGCACGCGCGGTGGAAGACAAGCGCGGATTGAACGGCGAAGTCAAAATCGACGATGCGGCGGTCAACGAGATCGTCCGCATGGCCGGCGGTGACGCCCGCAAGACGCTGACGATCCTCGAAGCCGCTGCAGGTGCCGTCACCGGAGACAAGGCCCGCAAAAAAGGCGCGCGGCGCCCGACCATCACGCCGGATGTGGTCTCGCAGGTCATGGACGCCGCCACCGTGCGCTACGACAAGGACGGCGACGACCATTACGACGTCATCTCCGCATTCATCAAATCGATGCGCGGCTCCGACCCGGATGCCGCGATACACTACCTCGCACGCATGCTGCGAGCGGGCGAGGATCCGCGGTTCATCGCCCGTCGCATCATGATCGCCGCCAGCGAGGAGGTCGGCATGGCCGCGCCGCAGATACTGCAGGTCACCGTCGCCGCCGCACAGGCCGTCGCGATGATCGGCATGCCCGAAGCGCGCATCATCCTCGCCGAGGCGACCATCGCCGTCGCCACCGCACCCAAATCGAACGCCAGCTACAACGCCATCAACCAGGCGCTCGCCGACGTGGACGCCGGGCTCATCGGCCAGGTGCCGCTATACCTGCGCAACGCGCCGACCGCGTTGATGAAAAGCTGGGGCAACCATGACGGCTATCGGTACGCGCACGACTGGCCGGGTGCCGTCGCGCCGCAGGAATACCTGCCCGAGGAGCTGCGCGGCCGCGAGTACTATCATCCCAACGACCGCGGATACGAGCACGAGGTCAGCCAGCGCTTGGACAAAGTCCGCTCCATCCTGCACAGTGAAACCGCGCCGGACGGCTATACCGAGTCCAAAGAGCAGAACGGATAAATCGCCCCGCCCGGCGGGGTTGCCGAGCGGTAGCGAGGCTGGGAGTAGTTCATCGCAACCGCCACTCCGCCCTCGTCCGGCAATCCGTTACACTGTAATGTGGCCTGACGCAGTGTGGGTATCGTAAGGGCAGTCCGGAAACAACTGGCGTCGGTCTGAATGGATTTCATCACATGACCTCAACCTCGCAGGAGCGCATCCCCAAGCGTCTGATCGGCGCCATCGTCGCCGTGGGCTCGCTGGCATTCATCGGCATCCTCACCGAAACGGTGATGACCGTGCTGTTCCCGGAACTCATGACCGAATTCGGCGTGAACACCGCCACCGTGCAATGGATCACCACCGTGTATCTGCTGGTGGTCGCGGCCACGATGCCGCTGTCGTCGTTCCTGAACCGCCGCTTCCGGCTGAAGTCCCTGTTCATCGCGGCTGTGGTCCTCGCCGTGACCGGTTCGGCGATCATGATCGTCGGCCACACCTTCCCGGTCATCCTGCTCGCCCGCGTGATCCAAGGCATCGGCTCGGGCGTGGCGACGCCGCTGATGATGAACATCATCCTCGAACAGTCGCCCCGCAGCAAGGTCGGCCGCCTCATGGGCGTAGGTTCGCTGGTGATCACGGTCGCCCCGGCCATCGGCCCCACCGTCGGCGGCGCAGTGTCGAGTGTTTTGCCGTGGCGTGCCATCTTCGTCATCGCCATTCCGATCGTGCTGTTGGTCTCCCTGCCGCTCGGACTGCACTGCATCGAGCAGAAACGCCCCACCGAGGACGCGCGGCTCAACCCAGTGCAGTTCGTGGCGATAGTGCTCGCCCTGAGCGGCATGATCTTGGCGCTCAACCAGATGGGCGTCGCGGTCAGCGCTGCGGTCAACGGCTCTTCGGCGACACGTCCCGTCATCATCACCGTCGTGAGCCTGGTCGTCGGTGTGGGCTCCCTGGTGTTCTTCGGCTGGTCATCCAGCCGCTCGTTCTCGCCGCTGATTCGTCTGGGGTGGCTACGAGACCGTGTCGTCCAGCTTCATCTACTCGCGTACCTGATTCTGCCGATCGTCGGCATCGGATTCGGATACGTCATCACCAATCTGGCCCAGATGTCGCTTGGCACCAGCGCGTTCCACGCCGGCGTCCTCGTGCTGCCGGGCGCTCTGGTCGGTGCGTTCTTCGCGCCCGTCGGAGGCATGCTGTACGACAAATTCGGCCCGACGAAGCCGATTCTTTCGGCGATTTCGGTGGCCACGTTCGGACCGATCCTGCTGCTGGCATTCTCCATGCGGTTGACGCCTGCGCTGCTCGCCGGCTTCTACTTCATTTTCGGGCTGTGCTATGCGCTGGGATTCTCCAACATCATGACCAGTGCGCTGAGCGGCATCGACCACGCGTTCATGCCGGATGGCAATGCCGTGTTCAATACCGCATTGCAGTTCGGCGGTGCCGTCGGCACCGCACTGTTCTCGATGATTCTCGGCGTGGCTCAGGCGGGCGCCGGCTCGGCCGAAAAGGGGAGTGCCGCGTTCCGTCACGCCACGGCCGTGGGCGGCACGTGGATGTTCGCGACGATGACGGTGATCTGCCTGATCGCGATCTGCTCGCTTGCCTGCGCGTTCCGTATCCGTGCGTCGAGAACGGCTGCCGAGCGCTGACTCCCGCTCCGGGGATGGTTCAGGTCAGAGCCATCCCACCGCCAGCAGCGCGACGACGTAGGCGACGCACGCGGCTGCGACCATTAGATCGCGTCGGCGCGCGCGCATCACTCTCCAATGGGTGCGGTGGATGCCTTCCTCGTAGCAGCGCGCGTCAAGCGCCAGACTGAGATTATCCGCGTGACGCAGCGCCGCCACAAGGATCGGCACGATGATGGCGAACAGCGCTTTGACACGAGTGGCCGGCGAACCGGTCTCGATCGTGCCGCCGCGGGCCGATTGCGCGTCGATGATCGCCTTGGTCTCGTCGCTGAGCGTCGGCAGGAACCGCAGCGCAAGACTCATCACCAGAGCCACTTCCTGCGTGTGCCAGCCGATCTTTCTGAACGGCAACAGCAGGGAGCCGAACGCATCCGTCATCGCGGTGGGGGTCGTCGTCGCAAGGAACACGGCACCCAGGATGATCACCAGCGCGAGACGGCACGAATACAGCACCGCGACCATGAGCCCGCCGGTGGTGATCGGCAGCGGGCCGATATGCGCAAGCGTCTCGCCGGAGCGGGCGAAGAACATGTTCACCAGGCCCATCACCGCGAATACGATCAGGAACACGCGCACGGAAGACAGCAAACGCAGCGGATGCAGCCGGGCGGCCGCCACGACGCATGCGGTCAGGACGGCGCCCATCGCCAGCTGCGCCGGCCTGGTGATGACGAATGCGGTGAACATCAACGTCAGGAACGTTACCATCTTCGCGCGCGGATCCAGGGACGCTACGAATGACGGACGGTTCCTGGATCCGTCTTCAATGGACTCGATGCCGGCTTTGCCGGCGTTCGTGGAAGACTCGGTGGCGTCGCCGACGCTGGTGTCTCCGTCGTCTCCGGTACCGCAACCATCGCCTTCGCCGTCGCCATTATGCGATCCTATGGTGATGATGCGGTCCGCGCAGTGCTCGGCCTCGTCGATGGAATGCGTGATGATGAGCACCGCCACGCCCTGACTTTTCAGGGAACCCAGCAGCGCGTGGATGCGGGAGACCGCCGATTCGTCCAGACTGGCGGTCGGCTCGTCCATGATGAGCACACGAGGGCGGCATGCGATGACGCCCGCGATGGCGACGAGCCGCTGCTGCCCGCCCGACAGGTTGAACGGAGAACGGTCGGCGAGATGCTCGATATGCAGCATCCGCAGCGCCTCCTCTACGCGGGTGGCCACCTCCAACTCGCTCAGATGCTGGTTGCGTGGGCCGTACGCCACATCCTCGGCGACGGTGTCAGCGAACAGCTGACGCTCCGGATGCTGCATGACATAGCCGACGTTGCGCCGCAGGGCCGCGCGTTCTTTTCGGGTGAGTGCGCGAGGCCGTTTCCCGTGTTTCGACGACGAGACCGGCAATCCGGCCACGGTGATCGATCCGGCGGACGGGCGGTCCAAGGCGCACAGCAGACGTGCGAGCGTGGTCTTGCCGGCGCCGTTGGAACCCATCAGCGCCACGATTTCGCCTTCGGCGACGCGCAGAGAAAGATTCTCGAAAACCGGGGCGTCGCCATCGTCATAACGATATGACAGGCCGGATACTGCGATGGCGTCGGATGCTGAGCCTGTAGGTGGAATGGGTGATGCGTCCGACTTGGTAGACGCCGGTTTTACGGGTTGTCCGGATTTCGCTGGTTGCGCGGGCGACGCGGCCGCGGTGGAACCTCCGGGCTCCTCAGCTGCCGACTCCGTGGAGCCCGCAGCGTCAGTCGCGTCAGCGTGGCTCCGCGCAATCACTTGCTTCGCCGCAATCGCGTCCCTGTCGGCTTCGACCTGCGTGAGCAGCCCGCCGTCTATGCGAAGTACGCGGTCGGCGTGCATGGTCTCGTCATGATGATGCGTGACCAGCACGATCGTCGTGCCACGCCGTTGCAGCATGTCGAGGATGCGCATCACCTCGATCCGCGCGTCGGGATCCAGCATCGCGGTCGGTTCGTCGAGCACCAGCATGCGCGGGTTCATCGCCAGCATTCCGGCGATGGCGATACGCTGCTGCTGGCCGCCGCTCATGCGCGTCGGATCCGCGTGGCGAAACCCCGCCATATCCACCGATTGCAGGGATTCGTCGATGCGCCCGCCGATGTCGTCCCGAGCCACGCCGAGGTTTTCCGGGCCGAATGCCACATCATCCTCGACGATGGTGGTGACGATCTGATCCTCCGGATTCTGGAACACCGTGCCGATGCCATGCCGGGCATCGCGGTATTCGCTCGGATTCGCTGAAGCGGTCTCGCCGTCGAAGACATGATGGCCCAGCAGCGTCATATCGCCGCCGTCCGGGGCGGCGAGACCGGCGATCAGACGCGCCAGAGTGGATTTGCCGGAGCCGTTGGGGCCCACCAGACACAGCCGCTCCCCGCTGCGGATGGTCAGGTCGATGCCGTCAAGCACCCATGTGACGCCGTTGTCATAGCTGAATCGCACATGCTCAAGTCGTGCGGCGGGAACCATGCTGTTCATATCATCCATTCACAAAACATCGTGGTCAATCCATATCATAGAGGCCATTGTCACCGCTGACGGATGCAGCCCGCCAGAGAGGTCATCACCCGGACTGTCGGAAATAAGCCTCGTGCGATGACCCTTTTGGCGGGCTGCCCTAGGCGGCGACTTCGCGCCGCGTCATGTCAGCGATTCAGCAGGTTCGAAATCGGCTTGTACACCAGGAACGTGACCACGCCGTGAATCACGAACTTGATCAGGTTGAACGGCAGCAGTGCGGGAACGATGATGGCCGCCACCTCGGAGACCGGCCAGCCGGTGTAGATCGGCGTGATGACCAGATTGCCGGCGATGGCCGCGACCAAGGCCAGCAGGGCACCGACGACCAAACCGATGACAGCGCCCTTGCGCGTGTGCGCGTGGCGATAGATGAGCGCCGCCGGCACCGACAGCGCCAAGGCCACCAGCACGGCCATCAGCGTGCCCCACGGGTCCATGAACACGTGCGGTACGAAGCCGAGCACACTGACGATCGCGGCTGCGGCCGGGCCGTACGCGAAGCCGGCGATCAGGCACACGATGCCGGACGGGTCGTATTTGAGGAACGAGAACGCCGGGTTCGGCAGGATCGGGAACGAGATGAAGCTGGTCGCCATCGCCAGCGCCACGAACAGCGCGTACATGGCGATGCGGCGGGTCGACCAGCGGCCGGAATCGGCGACGCCGGTCGAATGCGCCAAATCCGGGCGCGTCGGCTTGGCCGCGTTCGACGAATCGGCTGAATTGGGTTGCGAAGATACACTCATGGTGAGCTCCGTTTCTTCCATCCGGACTTTGACCGTTGGCTCCGGATTCCCACCGGATCAGCCGCTTGCGCGGGTCGCGGGCTGCCGCGGCCGCCGTTATGAATCCCGGCTCCGCAGGTCACCGCCAGTAAGGAATTGCACCTTCCCTGAAACTTGCTTGACCATGTATACGCCGGGGTGTGGATGATTGACGTAACGTTGCCCACATAGCGAACATGAGGCATCCATGCGCGTAGGTGGCCCCATCCACTACGTTGTGCCGGTTTTCGCGCTGTATACCGGCGCAATTGCCCATTTCGACACGATTTCGTTATACAATTTCGCGTACAGCCACTATGACGTGCGTGTCGCACACCATCCAACAGGAGGTCATGATGATTGATACCGCTCAAGCGTTTGGCGTGGATATCGGCGGATCCGGTATCAAGGCCGCTCCGGTCGACCTGAACAAGGGGGAGTTCGCCGAGCCCAGGCTGAAGATCCTCACCCCGTCCGAGTCCACCCCGCAGGCGATCGGATCGGTGCTGCGCAAGCAGCTCGAACATTTCGAGATTCCGGAGACGGCTCCGGTCGGCATCTCTTTCCCCGCTCCGGTCAAGCCCGGCCAGAAGCTGAATTGGATCGCCAACCTCGACCAGTCGTGGGTAGGCGTCGACATCACCGAGGCGCTGTCCGAGGAGTGCGGCCGTCCGGTCACGGTCGTCAATGACGCCGATGCCGCCGGCTTGGCGGAACAGCAGTTCGGCGCGGCCAAGGGTCAGGAGGGTCTGGTCGTCGTGACCACGCTCGGTACCGGCATCGGCACGGCGCTGATCTATGACGGCGTGCTCATCCCGAACACCGAGCTCGGCCACATCGAGTTGGAGGGCGGCAAGGGCGACGCCGAGCGCTACGCATCCTCCGCGGTGCGCGAGCGCAAGGAGCTCAGCTACAAGAAGTGGGCCAAGCGTCTGACCAAGTACTACAGCCTGATCGAAAAGTACTTCAGCCCCTCGCTGATCGTCATCGGTGGTGGCGTGAGCCGCAAGAGCGACAACTTCGTGCCGTTCATCGACATCGATACGCCGATCGTCCCCGCGAAGCTGCGCAACGAGGCCGGCATCATCGGTGCCGCCTACTACGCCAGCACCAAGTAGCGCAGAGGGCACAGGCACATACATTCGCACGCCACACCTTGGCCGACCATCGTCCCGGCAATGCAGGACGCATGGTCGCGGTAGGGTAGTGGCGTGCGTTTTTCTTCCCGAGTAGATCTGAGCGAGCCCAATCCCATAGCCGCAGCCGAGACACATTGCCGGTGCGAAGGCATGCCCCTGGGCAAGCTCAACGATTCCAATCCCACACGTCACGGACTTGCACCGGCACTGGTGCCGGGCACGTACACCGCCGACCCGAGAGGCCCGCGGCCCGCACGGGAGGCGCTGGCCTCCTTCCTGACCGAGCTTCACCGGGGCGCCGAAGGTGCCGGCACCGCGCCGGCGGCGGATCCGAATCGCCTCTATCTGCTGAGTTCCACGTCACAGGCGTACTCGTGGCTCATGAAGCTGCTGTGTGACGCGGGCGATGCGGTGCTCGCCCCCAAGCCGGGGTATCCGCTGATCGAATCCATCGCCCGCCTGGAATGCGTCGACACTATCGAATACCAGCTGCGTTTCGACGGGTCATGGTACATCGACGTCGCCGAGTTGCGCGCGCTGCTGGACGGGCCGCAGGGGGCGCGTATACGCGCTTTGGTGCTCATCAACCCCAACAATCCGACCGGGTCCTACGTCAAGGCGGGGGAGCGCGAGCAGCTCGTCGGCCTGTGCCGCGAGCGCGGTGTCGCCATCATCGCCGACGAGGTGTTCTACGATTACGCACTGGAGCCGTTCCCCGGCAATGCACGGCTCGCCGGCGAGGCGGGGGCGCTGACGTTCGCGTTGGACGGGTTCTCGAAGATGCTCGCCGCGCCCCATGCCAAGGTCGGCTGGATTCAGGTGTCGGGGCCTGAGACGGACGTTCGCGAGGCCATGCGTCGGCTGGATGTCATCGCCGACGACTACCTGCCGATGAGCGACATCATCGCCTCCCGCATCCCGGACCTGTTGGAGGCGGCGAAGGTCCAGACCGACCTCGTGCGCGGCCGGGTGCAGGGCAATCTCAGGGCACTGCACCGCATGCTGGAGTCCGACCTGCTCGGCGTCGTCTCCGTGCTGCGGGCCGAGGGCGGCTGGAACGTGCTGCTGCGCGTGCCGGGCGTCATCGATGAGAACGAGCTGGTGCTGCACATGATTGACGCGCATGGCGTCTCCGGCCAGCCCGGCTATTTCTTCGACATGGCCTCGAACGGCTATCTGGCCATATCGCTGCTGCCCGAACCGGACGAATTCGCGCATAACGTGCGCGTCGTGCTGGACTCGGTGGCCGAATTGCTGGGGTGATTGTCGAAGGACGCTCTCAAAACTCGCAGATACAGATTCCACGTTTTCTGCGTTTTGGCCATTTTCCGCCGTTTTCGCGTAAAAGCGGAAAACGTATCTGCGAGTTTTGAGAGCGTGCTTTCCGCTATCGTGCCACTTTGGACCGAATCAGGTCCTCATAGAACGCGGCCGCGGCGGCAGGTTCCCCGTCGAATACCACCGCGTGGTCGTCGACCACCAGCGCCCGGTCGATCGCGTACTGCGGCCGTGTGATCATGTCCACGTCATGCGTGGCGAAAATGACCTGCTTGTTGTAGCTGAACAGCGCCTTCGCCACGTGGGACGAGCCGATCTCGTCCAGGCCCTTGGTGGGCTCGTCCGCCACGATCGCCGTGGGGGAGAAGCTCAACGCGCTGGCGATGGCTAGCAGGTGCCGCTGCTCGCTGTTGAGTGAGCTGGCCGACTGCCGAGCCACGGTGCTGAGCCCGAAATGCGCGAACAGGTTGCCGACGATGGCCAGCCGCTCTGATTCGGGCACCTTGTGCTTTTTCAACGGCTGTTCGATCGCCTCGCGGATGGTCGCCGCACGGTAGTAACTGTCGGGGATCTCCTCGCGGCGGACACGCCCGACGATGTCCTCGATGCGTTTGAGATCACGCTTGACGGCGGGGCTGAGCGCGGTCTCGCCCGCGGTGATGGAGACGGATCCGCTCGTGGCGGCCAATGCTCCGTCGAGCAGCTTGAGCAGTGTGGTCTTGCCGGCGCCGTTCAGCCCGATGACCGCCACGCGCCTGTCGTCGGGCGTGATCGTCAGCGATGTGGGAAGAAGCCCGACGGAACCGTCCTCATAGGTGTGTCCGGCTTGGTCCAGCGTGAAGGTCACCTGCGATGGCAAGGCTTCGTCCTTGCCGAAGAGCGAGTCAAAAAGTCCCATGACTCCTATAGTAGCGGCATCGGCGCATTCGCATCGGCCCGCATCGCGAAAAGGCCCGGCGGCCGCCGGTATGCGGTCGTCGGGCCTTCTCATCATGGCCTGCGGGCGATCGTCTTCGCGTAGCCGAAGTCGTTGTCGAACATGTAGATGTAGTACTGGCCGTCGGGCAGCAGCTGGATGGTGTTGAAGTGGATCCAGTCCCAGCTCCCGGATGCGGCCGGATCGGATTCATCGATGCCGGAGTGGTCGGTGGAGGCCTTGTAATCGGGGAACATCTCGCCGAAGTCGACGAGCTTCGTCACCTTGCCGGTGCTCGTGTTGACCTTGATGGCCTGGTCCTGCACGGCATGGTCGGATCGTGTCAGGTCGGTGGCGAGGGAGACGATGTTGCCGTCATCGTCGAGCGCGTAGTCGTGGTGGAGGATGAACCGGTCACCCAGGTCGATGATCTTCTCCAGCTTTCCGAACCGGTTCATGCCGACGAAATGCTTGGTCGACGCGGAGAACCACATGAGCCCGTTGTCGTCGAACAGCAGCCGGTGCGAGCGGTAGCACGGTAATAATGCGCAGAGGAAACGCTATGTGTTGTCTGGCGATTTCCTGAATCGCATGAATGTCGATTATGGCGGGCGGCTTATACGTGTCGCGGTCCGGTGCCGTTCGCGATACGCCCGCGGGCGTCTACAGCCTGAACCAGGCGACGACCGTGTCGTAGAGGACCGGATTGTTGTTGATCAGCGAGTCGTCGCGGCCCGGGATGAAGCAGGCCAGCACAGCCAGGATGATGGATGCCATCAGCACCGCCACAACCAGTCCGCGGACGCATGCGAGCACCATCGGGTGACGCTTCGTGACGTCTCGCCGAGGCTCGTTGCGTTCCGACGGATCGGGCGCACCGGCCGCGATCGCGTCGCCACCGGGATGCATGAGATACAGCATCGGCGCCAGCGCGGCGATCGCCATCATCCACCCGAAATCGCAGATGTAGCGCCATCCCAGGCCCGCGGTGTGGCCGTCGAACACCGCCAGCAGCACCGCCAGGGCCAGGGAGCACGTGGCGAGCCCCCAGTAACCCGACCTGTGCATCCTGCGTCGCAGGAACGGGGCCGCCAGCGCGAGCAGCAGCAGCGGGCATGTCGCGAACAGGCCGCCGGCCATCGGCTCGTAATAGCCCCATTCGCGGAACGCTATGGGCGTCATGCCAATGAAGGGGAACTCCGACGTGAACCGCAACGGCAGGAACAGGTAGGCGCCCACCGACGGCAGGAAATTGGCCGTCGGCTGCACGAACCTGGTCATGTCGGTGACGGTCATCTGGTAGTCATTGCCGAAATCCAGCGGCGACCCGAACCGGGCGACGTTGTAGGCCATCAGCGGCAGCACCACGATCAGGGCGGGGATGATGACGGCGGCCGGCGCTCGCAGGGCCCTTCGCGGGGGCAGGGAGCGGCTTTTCAACCCCTGCAGCAGCGAGGTGATCTGCGGCCAGAAGATCGGGAAGCACAGCAGCGCGGACAGCGCGAACGTGGGCCGGCATCCGAAATTCGCCGCGATGCATGCCGCGCCGGCGGCGAGATGGCGCAGCGATAGTGGTTGGGCGCCCGCGACCGACCAGCTGCCCACATGGACGTGCTCCCCGCGCCCGGGATGCCGTTCGGGTGTCGCTTTGAGCCACAGCCACAGGCCGAGCGTCGTGAACATCAGGGATGCGGCGAAGGGCACGGAGTAGAAATTCAGGCGGAAATGCAGATAACTGGCGTTCGAGCCGAGCAGGAACATCACGATGACGATGGACGTGGCCGCCACCGATGCGTTCGGGCACAGACGGTGCGTCAGCCGTATCACCAGCAGGCATGCGAAGACGGCGAACAGGAACATCATCAGCAGTATGCACACGGACGTGGGCAGCATCATGCCGCCGGGCGTCCATAGGGACGTTATCGCACGGAACGGCAGGAAGAACAGCACCACGGGCACCACGCCGAAATACGAATACCAGTGGCCGCCATAGAAGGCATAATCCCAGAATATCTGCGTCTTGCCGGATTCGAACAGCTGACCGCGCACCAGGATGTCATGCGGGTTCGCAGCCTGCGCCAGCTCGGGGGAGACCGGCAGATCCAGCCACACGCGGCCGTTCAGCAGCGACTGCGCGACATGGTCGTACTGGTCGAAGTCGTAGGTGTAGCCATGCGGGTTGGGGAACACCAGCGGCCCGGAGACGAGGAATTCGCCGACGATGCGCACCGTGGTATAGATGGCCAGCGGGGCGAGGAATGCCACGAGCGCCCACCGCTGCCGTACGCTCGCGGGATTGAGCCGTATGCGCCACAACGCGGAGCCGGGTCGCCACAGCGCGACCAGTAGCGCCACCGCGGCCATGATCGACACGCGCAGCCAACTGAACTCGAAGGGAACCCGAACGTTAGCTCTGACCGCGGAGAACGGGATACGAGAGCCCACGGGCTCCTCGATCCACAGGCGAACCGAGCTGCCCGGCTTCACCTTAAGGTACAGCGAGCGCGGCGCCGACGTGGAGACGGAGGTGATCTCGCCGGTGCGCGAATTGGTGTCGGCGCGCACGAACACGTTGCTCGCCGTTTTGACGTCGCCGCCTTCGGGCGTGTTCGCCGCCTCGATGCGCACGTATGACGACGTGCCGTCCGCACTCACTTCCATGTACGCCGACGTCGGGTCGGTGACGGTGAGGATGCCGTCCTCGCCGCGTTTGAGACCGTCTCCCATGACGTTCGTCGCCGCGGCGGAATCGGTGCTGGCACCGATCGTGGTCCAGAACGGCATGTTGAACGCCACGCATTCGATCACCAGGATCGCCAGCAGCGCCACAAGCATGGCTGGCAGTGACCGTCGCATGTGGTCTCGGGAAATGATGGAAGAACGCACCCCATTATTCTATCGGCTTCATGTCGGGTTGGATTGAAAGAATGTGTGCCATGTTCCGAAACGCTTCACACTTCCCGTCAGAAGGCTCTCTTGGAGGGCTGATCTCAGGCCTGTCCGGCGCGTTGCGACAGGTGGGGGACGCCGCCGCGTCCGTACTGGGCGGGCGTGGCGTTCGTATGGACGAGGACGGGCAGGGACCGTTCGAGGCGGCGGTGCAGGCCGCGGCCGGGTCCGGCAACGACACGGATGCGATGATGGCCGCGCTCTCGAAGCATTCGGTGAGATTGACGCCGCTTATCAAGCGTCGCGTGTTTCCCGACCTGCCCGGTGTCCCGCGCGGTGTGGCGCTGGGATGGGCGCAGCTGACCTCGGGGGAGGGCGCCACTGTCTCGATAGGGCTGTTCATCGGGCATGACCGTTTCTCGCAGATCGCGCTCGCCGACGGGAATGGGCGCGTGTTCGTGACCTCCGACCCGCATGCCGATACGCATGATATGAAGCCGCGGTTCATGCTCGTCAAGGAGGAGGAGCTGGACGCCGTCGACGGCGCGAGATTCGGCGCGAAGGCGCGGCCGCCGTCTGCGGTGACGGGGGCCTCGACCGGCGAGTCGGCGGGCACGGTCCGCGCGTTTCAGGGTGGCATTGTGGGACGGGACGCCACAGGGCGCATGACATGGCTTGCCTCGTGGCTGAAGACGGGAAACCGGTACACCCTGGAGCAGATGCGCTCCCCGCTGCCTGCCTCGCTGCGGCAGCGTCTGGAGTACCGTGACGCCATCTCCATCGCCTTCCTCGCCGCATACATGCTGCCCGAAATGCGGGGGCTGCTCATCGGGTTCGGATCGGGCAACATCTTCCGTCGCCTCAACCGTGAGGCGCCGATGGGTGCCATACGCCGCAGCATACGCGACACGATGGAGGCTCGCGCGTACGGCATGCGGGCGTCCGGTCTGGAGGATCATTTCGCCGACCTGATGCAAGAGGCCGGCGCCCTCGACCATGCGTCCGGCCTGGAGGCGGTGCACGGGGCCGAACCGCTGCACCTGTATACGTCCAGTTACTCCGGCGGGTATTTCTTCGCGTGGGACTCCGGACTGGAGTTCCGCGCCGCGCTGCGCTCGCTGAGAATTGAGGGCAATCTCAACCGTTTCGCCGCAGTGAGCGCGTGGATCGAACGATCCGCCCGCAACGGCGGCGTGACCGAGGACACGGTCACGCGCGCGCAGGCCGCGCAGATCGATCTTGCGCTGCTGGACGATCCGGCGCTGATGGCGCTGCCTTGGGAAGGGAACCCCGCGATATCCGGAATCGATTTCCCGCACGACGACGGCGTGGCGGCGATACGACACGTGTGGCGGTACGCGGGCGAGACCGCTGACCGGATGCTTCAAGACAATCCGAATCCCGCGGGCGGGCGGCTCGGTTCCGACCCGGGGGCGTCAGAATGGGTGTACCGTCAGGCGGTGTCCCGGCTGCTGCGCCAGCTGAGGCTCCCGTATCGCTTCGACATGGAATTCCGCAGCAATCTCGAACAGGGGACGACCGCGGTGGCGTTCACCACGGCGGGCCCCTCCATGATGCCGGAAAGCCGCTATGACGAGCGCGCCCACGATTGGGTCTCGTTCTCGCAGGGGGAACGGGCCGCCATGAGCGCCGCGTACAATCTCCGCGTCGGGCTCATCATCGCGGCACTGTGCTTCGGCGCGAGCGAACGGGTCGATCAGGTGTGCGTGCGCATCGATTCCATCGGTCTGGAAGAGGCGGTCGCCGAGCAGGACAGCGCGATCTCCGATCTGATGAGCGCAGCGCTGCGATCGTTCGAGCGCCTGCACACGGGCGATGCCGGCGCGTCCAAGGCCGATCCGAAGGACGGCGACCATCACGGCGATCCTTCGCATACGCCTTCCGCGGAGCCGGCGCCTGATGCCCGCACCCCGCAGGCGGATGCCAGAGGCACCCAGGACGCGAAGACGGATTCCGCCGGTGAGTCCGTTTCTGCGACCGTCGGGGATGATGATCTGCAGTCGTTGGAGAGCTTCGCCGACATGATGAAGGACATCAATTTCGAAGACTTCGTACGGGACTCCCCGCAGGAAGTCCAGGACTCCGACTCCGGCGATACGGGTCAGGCGGATGACACCGGAGCGGTCCCCGGCGGCGAAGGCAACGAAGAAGGCGACACCGACCCCATGGATGCGCTGCGCCGCAGCCCCACCGTGCGAAACCTCGTCACCGTAACGTTCACCAGACAGGAGTTGCTGCAGCGGCTGCGCGAAGACGCGTTGCGGCACCCCGCCGACACCTATCGCCTGTTCGGCGCGGTGATGGACATCGACGAGCGGGGCGGACTCGCCCCCATCAGCGCCGAATTCGACCTGCGCGACGCGAGGTTCTCCCCGACGGGCTCCCAGGAGGAGCCGGAACTGTCGGACAAGGTCTTCCCGGCGACTGTCGCCGGCATCCTCGGCACGGACAACGCCGAGGGCCTGTCCATCCAGCGGGCGGACCTGCTGCAGCGCTGCGTCGACGAATTCCACCGGCTCGCCGCCGACGGGACCCTGGCGTCGGTCTCCAAGGCGCAGCATGCGATGCATGTCATCGACCGCGTCGCCGATCCGGAGCTGTCCGAATTGTCGTCACGCGTCACCAGTGCGCTCATCGACGGTACCGACACACCGGACTTCACCTTCCAGCTGGCGGACGAACTCGACCGGGAACGCACGCGGGCCCGCGACCTGCTGTTCTCCGGTCAGGACGATCAGGCCGTGACCGTCGCCGAAGCGGCCATCGAACGTGTGGAATCGGCTTATGCCGACAATCCGGGCGTGCCACGGTATTTCAACTCGTATGCCGAGCGCGTCGTCTACAACCGCCTGTTCGCCACGGACGGCGAACGCACGGTGCTGATTCCCGACAACCTGTTCTACGCGCACACCGAGCTGGCGGACCTGCTGTCTCAGCTCAAGGGCGCGAAGGCCGCGCTGCCGCACCTTAACGCGATGGTGGCGTATGCTCCCGCTTACCCGTTCTCGCACATGAAGCTCGCAGTGCAGCTCGCCCGCAACGAGGATTGGGATTCCGCGCGCGCGGCATGTCTGAACGCGCTGCGCGTGGCGCTCGACCGTGATGACGCCGCATTCGCCTACTACCGGCTGGCATACGCGGAATGGATGCGCGACCGTTTCGATATCGCCGCCGCAGCCTACATCATGAGCGAGCACATCGCACCGGGGCAGATCGGGGCGCTTGACGGCGAGTTGAGGGAACTGCTCGCACGCGCCGAATCCCAATGCATAGCGGTGCCTACCGACGTGGAGTCGGCAGCCGGCGTGCTGCGCATGCACGATCTGCCGGTGTGGCCCCACACCCAAGTCGCCGCGATCGTGCGCGACGCCGCCCGCGTGTGCGTGGACGAGGGCATGTTCGTTCCCGCACGGACGCTGTCGATGGCGGCCGCCCGTATGAACGACGGCGACAACGGCGGTGTCGACATGGTGCAGTCCCAGTTCCTGAGATCGCTCAACTCCTGATGCCGTGGCGCGGGCGTCGCCGAGGCGGGTTCATGTTTTCGATTACAATCGAATCCAGATGAATTCGCACATACGAAGGGGAAGTGATGGCTCGCGCAGCGGTTTCGCAATCATCCGGCGACCAGTTGGCTTGGGATTTCGACGATCCGGACGCCGGGGAGGCTCCGGCGCCGGTCGAGAACGAAGGCGCCGCCCGGTTCGCGCCCGGCTCATCCCAGTGGGTCGCCGCGCTGCAGTCCACGGACGCTGATGCGGCCCGGCTGGATCGGCTGGATGTGTCCTCGCTGTCGAACGAGGTTGCAGCCCGCCTGTGGGCACGCGTCGCGGCGTGGGTCGAGGCCGACCAGATCGCCTATTACATCGATGACGCGCCGGTCTCGTCCGACGCGGCCTACGATGCGCGCTTGCGTTGCCTGCAACGGCTGGAGGCGGAGTTCCCGTCGTTGGATTCACCGCAATCTCCCACGCACCGGGTCGGCGGCACGTTCTCCAATGATTTCGCTTCGGTGCGGCATCCGTCGCGCATGATGAGCCTTGACGACGTGTTCTCGATCGAGGAGCTGCGCGATTGGTATGATTCGGTGCTGCGCGATTTGGACTGGCCTGAGGGCAAGCCGTTGCCGATGACCTGCGAGGTGAAGATAGACGGTCTGGCATTGAATCTGATATACCGCAACGGCGTGCTGGAACAGGGGCTGACGCGTGGCGACGGCGTCACCGGTGAGGACATCACGCTCAATGTGCGCACGATCGGCTCCATTCCCGCCAATCTCGGCGGGCCGGCCGCGGATATCCCCGAGTTCGTGGAGATCCGCGGCGAGGTGTTCATGCGTTGGGACGATTTCAAGGCGCTCAACGGTGAACAGGAGGATGCCGGGCGCCCTCCGTTCGCCAACCCGCGCAATGCGGCGGCCGGATCGCTCAGGCAGAAGGATCCGCGCATCACCGCCACAAGGCGGCTGAGCTTTTACGCGCATGGCATCGGTACGCTGCGCTGGGGCTCGGGGCGGCCCGCCGGCTCGCATGACGTCGTCGCCGACCAGTCCGAGGCGTACACGCTGTACTCCAAGTGGGGAGTGCCGGTGTCGCCGCACAACCGTGAGGTCACGTCGTTCGCGCAGATCCTCGACATGATCGACTATTACGGCGAGCACCGCGGCGACATCGAGCACGCGCTCGACGGCATCGTCGTCAAGGTCGACGATCTCGGCCTGCAGAGGTCGCTGGGCGCGACCTCGCGGGCGCCGCGTTGGGCCATCGCCTACAAGTACCCGCCCGAGGAGGTCAACACCGAACTGCTGGACATCACCGTGCAGGTCGGGCGTACCGGGCGCGTCACGCCCGTCGCCGTGCTCAAGCCCGTGTATGTAGCGGGGTCCACGGTGTCTCGCACGACATTGCACAATCCGTTCGAGGTCAAGCGCAAGGGGGTGCTGATCGGCGACACGGTGGTGGTGCGCAAGGCCGGCGACGTGATTCCCGAGCTGGTCGGGCCGGTCGTGGAACGCCGCAAGGGGCGTGAAGACGACCTGCGCGAATTCGTCATGCCGGATCGTTGCCCGTCCTGCGGATCGAAGCTCGCACCGGCCAAGGAGGGAGACAAGGACATTCGCTGCCCGAACGTGGAATCCTGCCCCGCCCAGCTGACCGAGCGCATCATCAACCTGGCTTCGCGCAAGGCGTTCGACATCGAGCATCTGGGCGACCAGTCGGCCATCGCGCTGACCAACCCGGAGGAGAACCGGCCGGATTCGCCGGATACGTTCGCTCCGAACATCACCGAGATTCTCGTCAAGCCCGGCGAGGAGCCGGAGCCGTACGAGCCCGTGGAGGGACTGCGGCTGCCGGAACGGCAGAAGCCAGTGCTGTCGAGCGAAGCGGGGTTGTTCACACTGGACGCCGCGGCGCTCAGGGATGTGCGCGTGTGGCGCGAGGCCGCGATCATCGAGATCCATGAGACGGTCACGGCCGACGGCAAGACCAAGCGCACTCGCAAACGCATCGGCGGCTCGGGCCTATGGCATCAGGTCCCGGCGTTCTGGACCGCGCCCACGCCGGCGAAGAAGCTTTCCGCGCGACGGCAGGCTGCGGCCGGTGCGCCGGCCGACGCTGCGGCTGAGCCGTATCCGGGATATGACGTGCCGGCCGATGCAGTGGTCGTGCGCGTCGATCGGAAGACCACGCGCAACGGCACGGTCGACGTCCCCGTGTACGTCCGCCCCGGCGAGAACACGCGCAAGATGTTCGACGAGATGGACAAGGCCCGGCACGCCGACCTGTGGCGGGTGCTGGTCGCCTTGTCGATACGTCGTCTCGGCCCGCCCACGGCCCGTCTGATCGCCTCCGCCTTCGGCTCGCTGGAGGCCATCGAGCAGGCGGGCGTGGACGAGCTGTCGGCCATTGACGGCATCGGCCCGGAAATCGCCGAATCGGTGGTCAATTGGTTCGCCGCCGCCCGTGAGCCGAGGGATTGGCGGGGCGAGACGCTGCGCGCCTGGCAGGCGGCCGGTGTCGGGGTCGCCGCCGCCGAGACCAGCACGCTGCCGCAGACGCTTGCCGGAAAGACCGTCGTCGTGACTGGTTCTCTGGAGGGATTCTCGCGTGATTCCGCCAAGGAGGCCATCATCGAGCGCGGCGGCAAGGCTGCCGGCTCGGTCAGCAAGAAAACCGATTGGGTCGTCGTCGGCGAAAATGCCGGCTCCAAGGCCGCCAAGGCCGAAGAACTCGGCATCCCCATGCTTGACGAAGCCCAATTCCGCACCCTCTTGGAAACCGGCGCCGTGCAATAGACTGCCGCCCCTCTCCGCTGACGGAGGGCTGTCGCGGAGCGACTGGGGTGGTCCATGCCTATAAACCCGCCCCTCAGTCTCGCTTCGCGAGTCAGCTCCCGCCGGCGGGAGCAAGTACTCGCCCCGCGCTTTGCGGCCCATTTCACAGGGTGGATTTCACGCCGCCTCTGGCACGCCGTCGATTCACACGCTAGTCTGGTACGCGGCAATAAGGAGGATAGGATACATGACAGACGCACGCCACATCGAGGCGCAGATCTACGAACGGCTCAGCAAAGTCATCGACCCGGAGCTCGGCCGCTCCATCACCGATCTGGGGATGATCGCCGCAATCAACGCGGTGGGCGTTACCTCCCAGGGCGACGGCGACATGCCGTCATATGACGTGACCGTGCATGTGGAACTTACGGTCGAGGGCTGTCCGCTGTCGCAGACCATCACCAATCAGATCAACGGCGCAATCGTCTCATATCCCGACGCGAAGCTCACCCCGCACATCGAGGTCTCATCCATGAGCCATGACAAGCTCGCCGACCTGGTGGCGGGTCTCAAGGCGGAGCGCAAGCAGAATCCGTTCAACAAACCGGGCGTCAAGACGCGCATCTTCGCGATCGCCTCCGGCAAGGGCGGCGTCGGCAAATCATCGGTGAGCGCCAATCTGGCGGCGACCTTCGCGGCGCTCGGGTACGACACCGCGGCCATCGACGCGGACATCTACGGTTTTTCGCTGCCGAAGCTGTTCGGCGTGCACACGCAGCCGACGAACCTCAACGGCATGCTGATGCCGGTGACTGCATGGGGTGTCAAGCTGATTTCGATTGGCATGTTCGCCGGTGCCGACCGTGCGATTCTGTGGCGCGGGCCTCGTCTGCAGCGTTCGCTGGAACAGTTCCTGTCGGACGTGTGGTGGGGGGATCCGGACGTGCTGCTGCTCGACCTTGCCCCGGGCACCGGCGACATGGCGATTTCGGTGGCTCAGGCGTTGCCGAACGCGGAACTCGTCGTCGTCACCACTCCGCAGCCGTCGGCTTCGGATGTGGCGGTGCGCTCCGGTCTGGTCGCATTGCAGGTGCCGATGAAAGTACGCGGCGTGGTCGAGAACATGAGCTGGTATGAGCATAAGGGCGAGCGACTGGAGATCTTCGGCGCGGGCGGCGGTCGGCGTGTGTCCGATCAACTGACCGAGACGCTTGGCTATGACGTGCCTCTACTCGCCCAGCTGCCGCTCGACCCCGATTTGCGCGAGGTAGGCGAGTCCGGCCGTCCGGCGGTTCTGAACGAGGACGGCGCACTGCGCTCGGATGCCCTGGGGCGCACGTTCCGGGAGCTTGCCGAGGGTCTTCTTCGCAGCGAATGATTCTCAATAAGAAAGGTGCGAGGATTGCGCACAAATACGCACAGTCGCACATTCCTAGGAGTGGCGGAATAGAGCCGTTTTTGCATATTTCATGTGCGTTTGGCCGGCAGTCGGACTCGCACCTTTCTTATTGAGAACCGTTCGCTGCGAGCCAGTAGTGCAAATGACGCTGCCGGTTGACGATGTCCCGGACCATCTCGATGAAGGCCCGCCTTGATTCCTCCGTCCGCAGGTCATCCGCGGTGACCATGATGATGGTCCAGCCATTGTGCTGCAGCTCGTTGAACCGCGCGGCGTCCTTGCGCATCTGCTCGGGGCTCGCATGATATGCGCCCTGATATTCGAATCCCACCTTGCAGTCGGGGTAGGCCATATCGATCAGTCTGGTTCCGTGCCTAAGCCTCACTCGGTAATTCGCATACGGCCTGCCGAGCCCCGAATCCAAGAGAATGCCGAACAGAGGTGTTTCGGGTGGTGAATCCGTGTCCTCGACGATGTACGGGAGCGCCTCCTCGCATTTTCTCTTCCCCGCGAAACGGGGACTCGCGTCGAGATATGCGGCGAAGTCGTCTTTACTGGCCTTCTTCCTGCGTTCCTCGCGGCTGGCAAACGGAGGCTATCGTCGCCAGGGCTTCCGTGTCGCAGTAGGTTGCCATCTGCGCCCATGCCATGGCGGGGGAGGCCATCCAGAACCGTTCATATTCGTATTTGCAGTATTCCTCCTTTCCGGAGAACACATGGAATGTGACTCCGGCGATGTGATTGCGATCCTGTGCGCGAGGCACGCTGACATGGACGCGATTCGACGCCAGATCGGTTTTCGGCACGGGAGCGCCCCAGTATCGTATGGCGTTGATATATCCGACCCTGAGCGGTCTCTTGGTGCGCATGGCGGCTTCATTGCAGCGTTTGCGTTCGTTTCGCCGCCCGTTGACTATATCCGTGTTCATGAATCCCATGGGGCAACGGTATGGAATGGAATGTGCCGATGGCAAGCGATTTCGGGGTATGTGGTCGAAGGCTAGGCATTTTTGGCATGTCTTCGGCGTGTTATCCACATTCCATGTATTCAGCGAACGGTTCTCATTAAGAAAGGTGCGAGTCGGTTCTGCGGGCAAACGAACATGAAATTGATGGGAACGGCGTTATTCCGCCGATATGAGAAATGTGCGATTGTGCGTATCTGTGCGCAATCCTCGCACCTTTCTTAATGAGAATGATTCGCTGATACATCGGGGGGGGGGGAAAGAGAAGGAGGGAGAAAAAGATGAGGAGGGGAAGAGAGAGGAAGAGATAATGAAAAAGCCCCTCGGCACTCGCCAAGGGGCTTTTCCATGAGCATCTATCAGATGTGGAAGTACAGCTCGTACTCCAGCGGGGTCGGGGCCAGACGAGCCTGGTCGATTTCGCCGCGCTTGAGGTCAAGCCAGGTCTCGATCAGATCGTCGGTGAACACGTCGCCGGCGGTCAGGAAGTCGTGGTCCTCTTCCAGGGCGTTCAGGGCCGCGTCGAGGGAGCCCGGCACCTGCTTGATGTTGGCGTGCTCTTCGGGCGGCAGCTCGTAGAGATCCTTGTCGACCGGCTCCGGGGGCTCGATGTGGTTCAGGATACCGTCGAGGCCTGCCATCATCTGGGCGGAGAAGGCGAGGAACGGGTTGCAGGACGGATCCGGTGCACGGAACTCGATGCGCTTGGAAGCGGGGGAGGTTCCGGCCAGCGGGATACGGATGGCGGCGGAACGGTTACGGGCGGAGTAGACCAGCGAAACCGGAGCTTCGAAGCCCGGCACCAGACGGTGGTAAGAGTTCAGCGACGGGTTCGTGAACGCGACCACTGCGGAGGAGTGCTTGATCAGACCGCCGATGTACCAGCGGGCGATGTTGGACAGGCCGCCGTAGCCCTGCTCGTCGTAGAACAGCGGCTTGCCGTCCTTCCACAGGGACTGGTGGCAGTGCATGCCGGTACCGTTGTCGCCTGCGATCGGCTTGGGCATGAAGGTCACGGCCTTGCCGGCGAGCGCTGCGGTCTCGTGGACGACGTACTTGTACTTCATCAGGTCGTCGCCAGCGTGCTGCAGGGTGTTGAAGCGGTAGTTGATCTCCTGCTGACCGGCGCCGGCCACCTCGTGGTGGGAGCGCTCCAGCTGCAGGCCGACCTTCTGCAGGTTGGCGACCATGTCGTCGCGCAGGTCCTGGTAGTGGTCGCACGGCGGAACCGGGAAGTAGCCCTTCTTGACGCGGTTCTTGAAGCCGATGTTCGGGGTGCCGTCCTCTTCGGTGTCGACGCCGGAGTTCCACGGAGCCTCAATGGTGTCGACCTCGTAGAAGGAGCGCTGCATGGAGTTCTCGTAGCGCACCTTGTCGAAGATGAAGAACTCGGCTTCGGGAGCGAAGGAAGCGGTGTCGGCGATGCCGGTGGACTTCAGGTAGGCTTCGGCCTTGCCGGCGACCTGGCGCGGGTCGCGGGAGTACGGCTCGTCGGTCAGCGGGTCGACGATGGAAAAGGCCACGTCGAGGGTCTTGTGCTTGCGGAACGGGTCGACGAAGGCGGTCGTGACATCCGGGATCAGCTTCATGTCGGACTCGTTGATGGCCTGGAAACCCTGCACGGATGAACCATCGAACGGCATGCCGTCGGTGAAGGCGTTGTCAATGAATTCGCTGGCCGGGACGGTGAAGTGCTGCTGAACGCCGATCAGATCGGTGAAACGCACGGAGACGTACTCGATGCCTTCCTTGTTGATCAGTGCTTCGACCTCTTCAGGCGTGTGGGCGAAAATCTTATTCTCTGCCACAATCGCTCCTTTGTTCTTGAGAACTTGTTTGAGAACTTACAATCGACAAGTCTAGAAATGTGAGTTTCACGCGCTCGTCAATTGGGTTACGATTATGTTTCGAGATGGGCAACAGGCGGTGTAATCCGCGTTTTTCCAATGTTTTGGGATTTATGAAATTCGTCGCGTCTCAGTGTCGCGTTTCAAGTAGTGGACGGTCTGACGGTTGTCGGTCGGGACCCGGCCGGATATGGGAAAGCCCCCGCGGCGATGTCCCGCGGGGGCTTTCCCGATGTATGAATGATGCCGGTTCGGCGTGAGGTTGCCCGCCGAAGATCAGCGGCCTCGCATCGCGCGGCGGCTGACGTGCTGCATGCGCGTGGGATCGATGCCCTTGGGGATGCCCATGCCGTTCTTGGTCTGCAATGTGCGCAGACGGGCGTTCAGTTTCTCCAGCTCGGCCTTGGTGAGGATGAAACGCTCGCGCGGGTGGATCTTCGCCAGGAGAGCGTTCTTGTGGTGCGTCGGGCGGTACGCCTTGCGGCGGATGATGTTGCTACGCAGCTTCTTCAGCGGCACCTGACCCTGGCCGTTGCCGACCATCACACGGTACACGGGGATCTGCGAGCCGGCGGTGACGCTCTTGATGGACTGCTCCTGGCGGTCCATCGCGCGCTTGACGCGATCGTAATCGCCTTCACCGAGCAGGTAGATGCCGTTGTATCCGGTGCCGCGCCAAATGGCGTCCTTGGTGCGCGGATCCACCCACACCGGCTGCTCGGGGAAGTTGAAGCCGGCCTTGTTGATGTTGCGCAGCACGCTGATGGCCGCGCCGGTCTTGCCGTCGAGCTGCTTGTATCCGACCATGTCGGCGCGGCGGGTGAGCACGATGGTCGCCATCAGCATGCCGAGCATGATGGCGATGAGCATGAGGAACACCCACGTCAGCACCGTCCAACGGAATATGATGCCGAGGATGACGAACACGATCACGGGCACGAGGAACGCGCCGGCGATCAGCGCCGGAAGCAACTTGTCTTCCTTGTGCGTGTACTTGAAGATCGTTATGATCTGTTTGATCGTGCCCTGCTTCTTGGGCTTCGTCTGCTTGGTCTTCTCGTCCTTGCCTGCCATCAACTTCCTCGCTTGGTCTTGGATGAACACACTGAGCGACAAGTTTACCAGCAGATGTGCCCTTCTGCCGACCATGAGCCGCCGCGTCGCTTGTTCGCGGTGTCTTTATCGGGTGTGCAGCGGCCGGTCGTCGGCTTTGAGCAGCGTCTCGCCCAGCGTCTCGCTGAAGGTGGGATGGGGATGAATGAGACGCGCGGCGTCGGAAAGCGGGGTGTGGTTGCCGACGAGCTGTTCCGCTTCCGCGATGATGTCGGATGCGACGGGCGCGACCATGTGCACGCCGAGCACGACCCTGACGCCGGGCTGTTGCGCGCGGATGCCGCTGACGAGCGACAGAGATCCGCCGGAGTCGCTCATCATCATGCGGGCGTTGGACATCATCGGGTACACGGTCTCCTTGATATCGGAGAGGTCGTCGCGCTGTTTCGCGTCGGTCGCGGTCAGTCCGACGCTGGCGGCCTCGGGGTTCGAGAACACGATCTGCGGGATGGTGTCCTCATCGAGCGGCTTTGGATCGAGTCCGGCGATGGATTCCGCGGCGATGATGCCCTGCTCGAACGCGCGGTGAGCGAGCGCGTGCCCTTCGGTGATGTCGCCGACGGCCCATATGCCTGCGACCGTCGTGCGGCCGTATCCGTCGGTCGTGATGAATCCATGGTCGTCGACGGTCACGCCGGCGTCACGTATCCAACCGTCGGAGGTCAGCGGATCCCGCCCGATCGCGACGAGCACGAATTCGCCTTCGGCGATGTGCTCGGTGGAGCCGCCGTCCTTGGCGCTGGTGTAGTGCACGAGGGCTCCCATGTTGACGCCGGTGTCGATGTGGGTCACCGTCGAGCGGTCGATGACGTCGATGCCATGTCGTTTGAGCTCACGCGTCAGGGTCACGCCGGCGCGGCGATCCCATCCAGAGAGCACACGATCCTTGCGGATAAGCATCGTGACCTTGCATCCGGCGGCGTTCCACATGGAGGCGAATTCGGTGGCGATCGCGCCCGCGCCGATGATGACCGCGTTGTGCGGCATCGCCATCGACATCGCCCGCGTCGAATCGATGATCGCGCCACGGAACGGCTCGCCGGGCAGCTGCCGCGGGACGGATCCCATGGCGAGCACCACATCCTGAGCGGTGATGTCGTAGGACGGGCCGATGTCTTCCGGCACGTCCGAGCGCACGGACCGTTGCACGCCCTGCCCGTCAGCAGATGCGGCGATGTGCACGGTGATGGGACGTGCCGCGCCGGTGATCGAGGCGACGCCCCGGAACACGGTGACACCCCGATGGGCGAGCAGACCTGCCAGCCCTTGCGTCATCGTGTCGACGATGCGCTTCTTGTAATCGTGCAGCGTCCCGTAGTCGATGCCGTTGATGGTGGCGGAGATGCCCAGTTCGCCGGCGTACCGGATGGAGTCGATTGCGTGGGTGGCGCTGATCAGCGCCTTCGACGGGATGCACCCGCGGTTGAGGCAGGTTCCGCCGAGCGTTGCGTCGCGTTCGATCATGGCCACGCGTTTGCCGAGCTCGGCCGCCCGCAAAGCTGTGGAATATCCGCCGGGTCCACCGCCGATTATCGCGATGTCAAAAGCTTCACTCATGTTCGACTCCTTTGTGCTCGTACCAAAACCATCCCCATCGTAATACCTTACGCCCGCCGGCGGGCTGAGCTGTGGAGCAAATAGCAGGGCTCTTCGTAGGCCAAGAGCGAGCAAGGTGGGTGCTGTCTTGCCCTCGCTGGCGGCGGGGCTGTCGAGCGCAGCGAGACTGGGGTGGTTTCACGCAGCCTAGGGCATACAAAAAACGGCGCTCCCACTATCGGGAGCGCCGTCAGGAAAGCAGCAGGGCGGCTGTCACTTCGGCCAGTTGCCGCGCTTGGGGCTGCGCGGTTTGGGCAGACGCCAGCGGCGCACCTGAATCGCGCGGCTCCAAGCATACGATGCGGAGCGCGAGCCCTTGGCAACGGATGCCTCGCCATACTTCTCGATGAGCTTCTTCTTCAGCTTGCGCCACATGACAGCCACGTCGATGATCACGGCAATCAGGTACACGTACAGCAGAATCATCATCGGGACCGACAGCTGCGGCGCGATGGTGGTGACGAGAATCGAGCCGAGCAGCATGACGAACGCAACCGGGATGAAGAACTCGCCGAGGTTGCGGCGCGCGTCGACGTAGTCGCGGATGTACACGCGCCACGGCAACCGTTCGGCCTTCGGCATGCGGTTGATGTCGCCGGTGCGCATCGCCTCGTACTCTTCGTCCTCGCGCTTGCGGATCCGCTCCTTCGCGGCCTTGGCGCTGGCCTTGCGGTCCGGCGGCACCAGAGGACGCAGGTTACGCGCCTGCGCCTGCTTCATCTTGGGGGTCGGACGGCCTTTCCCGACGGTCTTGGCGGGCGATTCCTCTTCGACCGGCTCCTGGGCCTTGTCCTTCTTGAAAGGGTTCCATGTCATAATCCGTCAGAATACGGCCACGCCTCGACGCTGGAAAGCCGGGCGAACCGGTTACAATGGCAGCTGATATGACCATCTGTTCCAGGCCGGCCGGTTCGTGCCGGCGGGATGGATGATGACGAACGCAACAGTAAGGAGCATCATGACCGCAGTGTTTTCCGACGAGCTGCGCGCGCGGGTCGAAGCCGATTTCGGCCGCGTCGTCGATCTGCTGGGCCGTAAGGTCGCGCTGAAGTCGATTTCCGCCGAGGGCATCACCGCCGAGCATATGAAGCGGTCCGCCGAATTCGTAGCGGACGAGCTGCGCCAGGTCGGCATCGACGCGAAGGTCGTCCAATCGCGCAACCCGGATGGCACGCCCGGTGCATGGGAGGTCATCGGCTCGAAGATCGTCGACCCGCAGGCCCCCACCGTGCTGCTGTACGCGCACCACGACGTGCAGCCTGTGCCGGATCCGTCCGCATGGGACACTGACCCGTTCGTCGCCACCGAGGTCGGCACGCGCCTGTACGGCCGCGGCTCGGCGGATGACGGCGGCGGCATAGCGATTCACTCGGGCGCGATGAAGGCGCTCGGCGACGATCTCAAGGTCAACATCAAGGTGTTCGTCGAGGGCGAGGAGGAGATGGGCTCGCCGAGCTTCATCCCGTTCATCGAGGATCATCGCGACGAGTTCGCGTCCGACGTGATCGTCGTGGCCGACTCGGGCAACTGGTCCGCCGAGATTCCGTCGCTGACCACGTCGCTGCGCGGCAACACCTGTGTGGACGTGAACGTCAAGGTGCTGCACCATCCGGTGCACTCCGGCCAGTACGGCGGCCCCATCCTCGATGCGAACACGCTCGCCGCGATGCTCATCGCCTCGATGTACGACGCCAACGGCGACCTTGCTGTGCCGGGCGTGGCCGCGCAGGAGCCGGTCGGTGGCCTGCAGCGCGACCTTGACGAGGCCACCGTGCGCGAGGACGCCGGCATCGTCGACTCCTATCGTCTCGCCGGCACCGGTTCGCTCGCTTCCAGGCTGTGGACCAAGCCGAGCGTGACCGTGATCGGCTTCGACGCGCATCCGGTCGAGGGCTCATTCAACGTGGTCAGCCCCGAGACCACGTTCCGCCTGTCCCTGCGCACCGCGCCGAGCCAGCACCCGCAGGAGGCGCAGGACGCGCTTGCCGCGTTCCTGCAGGCACACGCCCCGTTCGGCGCCGAGGTGAAGGTCACCAAGTTGGAGAACGGCATGGGCTGGGCGATGGACCCGAACGCGGTCGCCACCAAGGATGCACTCGCGGCCATGGAGGAGGCGTTCGGCGTGGCGCCGATCAACAAGGGCGAGGGTGGCTCGATCCCATTCATCCCTGAGCTGCAGCGCATCTTCCCGTCCGCGCAGGTGCTCGTCACCGGCCCGGAGGATCCGAAGGCCAACGCACACAGCCCCAACGAGTCGATCTCGCTGCCCGGCTTGAAGAACAACATCCTCGCGGAGGCCCTGCTGCTCGCCAAGCTCGGCGAGTAAGGCCGGCAGCTGCCCCCGTTTCCCCGGGAACAGGTTGGGTGGCATACCCGAAACGGGTATGCCACCGGTGTGCTGCGACGATGCGGTGCCCTCCGTTCCGGTAGCCGGCGGCGTTTTTCGGTTGCCCGCCGTGGCTCTTTTGGTGGTGCGGTGAACAATAAAGGGAATGAACACATACTCCGAACCGGATCATTTGACCGGCTATTGCGTCGATGCCAGAGTCGCCATCGTCGACAATGACGAGTGCGCCTTGGAGTCTGTAGTCTCGCTGTTTGCTGATCGCCTAACTCAAATCGATGTTATCTGGTCGACGACTGAGGGGTTGAGAGCAATCAAATCATGCAAGGAGCATGAGCTCAAGCCGGATTTGCTGCTTCTTGATATGTCATCGGAAGGCATCCAGGGGCCTTCGGTATGTCGTAGCATCCGTAGATTCGATGGGCGGGTCTGTCATGAATGGACTTCATAGCATCATATGATGGGTGAACGGGATCATCGAACCAAAGGCGGTCGAGGATGAAAAAACGGCGTAATCGCGGCAAAAACGGCAAAACAGTCGGCAATGGCAGCATCTCCAAGACCCGCAATAGCGGACGTATATCTGTGATATGGCTGCTGCTGGCCGTGGTGGTCGCGGTGTCGCTGACGGTCGGGGCATGCGCTTTGTGGCTGCCCGACCGGGCACCCGCACTGCTCGGCTCCGCCAAGGAGATCACGAGCGCGCCGACCGGAGTGCAGGAGTACACGGGAGCCACCCAGGTCACCATGATTCCCACGGTCTCTCAGACGCGCGAACTGGTCGGCAACGCCTCCGGCACAGTGACGGAGGACATGTCATCGCAGGGATTGACCTCTGGCAAGACCGCGATGAAGGTCAACGGAGTCTCGGTGGTGGCACTGGCGACAGCCACGCCGATGTACCGCGACCTCGCCACCGGGGACAAAGGCGACGACGTGCTCGCCCTCAACAACGAACTCGCACGCCTCGGACTGCCGGCCTCGGCGAAATCCACCACATATACATGGAACACGTCTCAAGGAGTGAAGCAGCTCATGAGCGCCGCCGGCAACACGTCGGACGGTTCATTGCCGCTGACCGACGTGCTGTGGATACCTGCCGCGAGCGTGCGGGTCGGCGAATGGGCCGGCACTGTCGGGGCGACCGTGGCCGGGGGAAGCGTCGTTGGGAAGGTGCCCGGCAGTGTCACGAAATTCTCCATCCAGAACGGGCAGCCGTCGGAACTCGACCGGACGGTCACCCTGATCGGGCAGACCGCCACGCTGAAAGCCGGCACACCGAAGTGGATGACGCCGAGTTCTGCGCCAAAGTCGCCGCCACACAGGAATTCCAGTCACTCACCAGCGACATGCTCGCCACAGGTCTGGAAGCCAGCGTGCAGCTTGTGAATCCGGTGCAGGCGCTGCGCGTGCCGGCCGCGTCGGTGATCGGCGTCAACGGCAGCAAGGGGTGCATCGTCTCGGGTGGCAAGACCATCAAGGTGTCAATTGTCGGATCCGAGCTCGGGGCGAGTCTCGTCGAGCCCCAAGGCGCCGATGCCGCGGCTATCACCTCGGTTGAGATAGGCAGTGGTCTGACCGGCGAAAGCTGCCGATGATGACGGGGGAAGATGTATACGCCGGTGCCGGAGTCGGTGCCGCGCCGCAGCCGGAGCGATCGGTGAGCGTACATGCTTTGGCGCATAGGTTCCCCGGAACGGACGTGTTGTTCGAACATCTGGATTTCACAGCGATACCCGGCCAGACCGTGGCGATATGCGGGCCATCCGGATGCGGCAAGTCGACGCTGCTGTCGATTCTTGCCGGATGGGAGAAGCCGTACCATGGCACGGTGGAACGCAAGAACGTGGAACGTGTAGGCTGGGTGTTTCAGAACCCGTACGGCGTGCCCGGGCGAACGGCTCTGGACCATGTCGTGTTCCCGCTGCTGGCCAAGGGGCTGCGCCGGCGCGAAGCGGAGCCGCAGGCGTTGGAGGCCATGGGGCTGTTCGACTTGGAGTATGCGGCCGACCGGCGGTTCAGCGAACTGTCGGGCGGCGAGGCGCAGCGGCTCATGCTGGCCCGTGCAGTATGCTCCAGACCTGACATGCTGCTCGTGGACGAGCCGACTGCACAATTGGATACGCGCACCGCGCACTCGGTGAGCCACGTGCTCGGGAACCTGGCCGGACAGGGCATGATCGTGCTGGTCGCCACCCATGACCCGGACACGCGCGACGCCTGCGGTCGCGTCATCGACCTGGCCGACTACGCCCCCGGCGATAACGAGGACTCCGGTTTTGCCCCCGCTGGCGGAAACGAACCCGCTGAGCCTACCGATCCCGCCCCCGCTGGCGGGGGCTCCCGCGAAGCGGATGGGGGTGGTCCCACCGACTCAACTGACATCGCCGAAAATGGATCGGAGGTGCGCTCATGAGACTGGGATCCATCATCTCGGAGACGCTGCGCAACATCGCCTCGGGCACCGCGCATGCTCTCACCATGTTCCTCGCCGTGCTGTTCGCCGGCACCCTGCTCGGAGGATACGAGGCGATGTCGGTCATGAGGTTGGAAACCGAAGCCGCGGTGCGCATCCGCGCATTCGCCGACGTGAAAACCGTGGTCGGCGGCAATGTCGACGGACTCGCCTGCGACCGGCTCTCCGACCATGGCGACCCGTCGTTCATTTCCGGGGCGATGCGGTCCGGCCCGCAGGTCGTGCCGCTGGCAACGAAAGGCATCGAACTGTCATCATATGAGGTGACCGCGGGCATGATACGGCTCATCACCGCCGAAGACCCGCAGGAGGTTCCGGACTCGTCCGGCGTGTGGGTGTCATCCGACGTCTCCCATGATTTCGGTCTCGTCAAGGGCAGCCGCATGCAGACGAATCATGGCACGGTCACCGTGGCGGGCGTGTTCGATTGGCCGAATGACGGCAGGGACATGCGGTTCGCCTATGCGATGATCGCACCGGCGGCATCGAGCGGCGGCGTGTTCCAGGAATGCTGGGCAAAGCAGTGGCCGCAAAGCGACCAGATGGACGAGCTGCTGCTGTCCACCGCCACGAAGAACCCGAAATCGGAGATGCGTCCCGGTGTGACCGCTCTTAACAAGGGGTTCGATGCGCATTATGACGCGCAGAAGGGCTATCTGACCCGTGTGACCCGTTGGATGCCGTATCTTGGACTGGCGGTCGGCCTGCTGCTAGGCGTGATTTCGGTACGCCGCCGCCGGCTCGAATATGCAGGCGCGTTGCACTCGGGCGAATCTAAGGGCGCGCAGCTGCTCGGTATCGAACTGGAATCACTGATCTGGGCAGGAGTCGGCACGCTCGCGACATGCGCGCTGCTCTCCGCGTACGCGCTGCGCATGTCGCAGTCCGACCCTCTTGCCGTGTTGCTGGCCGCCGTTCGTACGCCGCTCGTGTTGCTGGCCGGAGTGCTCGTCTCCTCGCTGTTGACGGGATCGGTGATCCGACAGACGCAGCTGTTCCGCTACTTCAGGAACCGGTAGCGCCTAATCCCGTGTCACTTCGCCAGTCCCATCTGGTATTTCAGGGTCATTACGCGCGTTGCGGAGGCCGTCACCTTCTTCGCGAAGGCCGGGTCGGACTGCGCACGGGCGATGATACCGTCAAGAATCGGCGTCACATATGACGTATCGCCTATGCACGCCAAATCGCCGCCGGCGTCCACCAGACGCACGCCCAGGTCCTTGGTCGCTATGCCGCTGACCGCCGCGGCCGAAAGGGAGTCTGAGATCACCACGCCGTCATAGCCGACGCTGCCGCGCAGCGTGCCGTCGATGATCTTGCTGGAGAACGCGGCGGGCGCCGACGAGTCGATGCGCTGGTAGGTCGCCAGCGACATCATCACCATAGCCGGCTTCGCCTGCTTGATCGTGGTGTTGAACGCGCCTATCTCCTCGTCATCAAGCGTGGTCGTGGTGTCGAGGATGCCCTCGGTCGTGAAATCGGTATTGCCGGTCACCGCGCCCAAACCGGGGTAGTGCTTGACGGTCGCGCCGACGCCCGCGTCGCGCATGCCTTCGACGAACGCGATGCCGTGCTGCGCGTTTCCGTTGGAATCCAAACCGAAATCGCGGTTCAGCGCGCCAATCGGAGCGTTCGAGGAACGCTTGACCTGCACCGTCCCCAATACCGGGGCCAGGTCGATGTTGATGCCGGCTTGCTTGAGCTGGCCGCCCCAGGTCTTTGCGGAGGAGCGCAGCGTGTCAGCGCTCATCTGGCCCTGCGCCACCGCGGACGGCATCGTGTCGAATCCACTGCCCTTGAGATGCTGCACCTGGCCGCCTTCCTGATCGGTGGAGACGATCAGCTGGTTGCCGCTCGGAGCATAGCTTTGCAGCGCGTCAGCGGCGGTCTTGGCTGCGGCTGTGCCGTTGTTCCAGTTGCCGATGAGCACCACGGAACCGACATGGCGTGTGCTGATGAGGGCGCTGAGATCGGCCGGATTGCCGCCTGCGAACATCGGTGCCATGATGAGCTGCCCGGCCCGTTCATCGAGACTCATCGTGGCGATGGCGCGGCTCGCCTTGGCCGCGGGGGAGTCACCGGCTGCCTTCTGCCGCTCCTGAGATTTCTGCGGTTTCGGTGTGGGGGCCTTGTCGCGGTTCAGCGTCGAAGAGGAGGACTGTGGCTGCGCGAGATGTTCGAGCGTGTCTTTTTGCTGGGGGCGCAGCATCCACCATGCCGTGCCTGCCGTCACAAGGGCCACCACGCAGAGCATGGCCGCGATGATGGTGGGGGCTGAACTGGGGCGCGGCCTTCTGCCGCCGTGTTTGATCTGCTGCATCCTCATATGCACTAGCGTAGGCCATCATGTGTAGTGGTTGTGAAACGGTTGTACGACGGCTGTGTTCTCAGCTCAGAGCATGACCAGCTTTCCTAGCCTTTCGATAGGCTTGTATCATGTCTTTTTTTGATATGTTGGGTATGTTCGATCCCGGCGACGGGCCACGCGGGCCACGTCGGGACTCCGGTGCGACCGATGACGATCCGGTGATCGTCGATGTGCAGGCGGATGGCGACGATCATGGCGAGACGCCATCCGCCGGCAAGGGGGAGCCGCCGAAGCGCGGCGTGCCGAGGCTCACGCCCCGACCGTTGCCGAACGGGCCCAGCAAGGGGACGAAGATTCTGATCGGCGTCGTGCTGGCGCTGGTTGTCGTCGTCGGCCTGTTCTTCGGCCTGTCGCAGTTCATCACGGACCTGATGTGGTACGGACAGCTCGGTTTTCAGAATGTGGTGTGGACCCAGCTGGGTGTCAAGTTCGGCCTGTGGGCGGCGTATGCGTTGCTGATGGCCTTGGTCAGCTATGTGTCCGCTTGGCTGGCTATCCGCGCTCGCCCCGATTCGTCCGACGGCTCGACGTTCCGCATCAAGGATGACGTCATCGAAGTGGGCAAGTCGTTCAGCTCCAAGACCGCGCGTCGCGCCGCCGTGGTCGTGTCGCTGGTCGTGGGCGTGATGTTCGGCTCGCAGTTCAACTCGAACTGGTCTGAGATCCTGCTGATGTTCAACGCGCAGAGCTTCGGCACTACCGATCCGCAGTTCGGCATCGACAACGGGTTCTATGTGTTTGTGCTGCCCGGTTTGCGGCTGGTGATGTCGGCCGTATCGATGCTGCTGCTGATGGGCATTGTGTTCTCCGTCGTCACGCATGCGATGATGGGCGGCATCCGCTTCACCATGCCGGTGCATGGTCGCGGAGTGCTCGCTGTGACCAAGCGCGCCCGTCGCCAGATCGGCATCTGGCTGATCCTCAACATGCTGGCCTGGTCCGCGCGCCAGGTGATCGGCGTGTTCACGCATCTGACCCAGCAGGGCGACCGCATCACCGGCGCCGCATACACCACCGTGCACGCGACCATTCCGGTCACGTTCATCATGGCGGCCATCACCGCGATGCTCGGTGTGTTCCTCGGCGTGTGGCTGATGCGTTCCCATGCGTTGGAAGGCGCCGCCAAGCCGAGTGTCCGCGCCGCCGCGGCTCTCAAGGCGTGGCGTACGCCGGTGATTGCGATCGCCGCCGCGCTGGTCGTCTCGCTGGTGCTCACCGTCGCATGGCCGATGCTGCTGCAGCGGTTCAAGGTGAACCCGAACGCGCAGGAGATGGAATCCACCTATATCCAGCGCAACATCAACGCCACGCAGCAGGCGTACGGGCTCGACAAGGTGAAGGTCGAACAGTACAAGGCCACCACCAAGGGCAAGTCCGGAGCGCTGTCGTCCGAGGCCGAATCCACCGCGCAGATCCGACTGCTCGACCCACAGGTCGTCAGCCCCACGTTCAAGCAGCTGCAGCAGTCGAAGCAGTACTACACGTTCGCCGACACGCTGGCCGTCGACAAGTACGACATCGACGGCGTCAGCCAGGACACGGTGATCGCCGCCCGAGAACTGGATCTGGAAGGCAACGACAACCGCAACTGGGTCAACGACCACACCGTGTATACGCATGGGTACGGTGTCGTGGCCGCATACGGCAACAAGGTGGCGGCGGACGGGCAGCCGCAGTTCTTCGAATCCAGCATCCCCACCCAGGGCAAGCTCACCGAATCGCAGAAGTACGAGCCGCGCATCTACTTCTCCCCGAACGCCCCCGAATACTCGATTGTCGGGGCTCCGAAGGGCATGGATTCGTGGGAGTTCGACTATCCGACCGGATCGCAGGGCGCGACCAATACGTTTGACGGCGATGGCGGCCCCTCGGTGGGCAACATCTTCTCGCGGCTTTTGTACGCGGTCCGGTTCGGATCCGATCAGATCCTGTTCTCCGACCGTGTCACCTCCGACTCGCAGATCCTGTACGACCGTTCCCCCAAGGAGCGCGTCGCCAAGGTCGCCCCGTACCTGACGCTGGACGGCCGCGTGTACCCGGCGGTGGTGGACGGACGGGTCAAGTGGATCGTCGACGGCTACACCACGTCGGATGCCTACCCGTATTCGCAGATGACCGATCTGGGAAGCGTCACGCAGGATTCCACCACCAAGACGTCGAACACGATCCAGGCGTTGGGTTCGCAGAAGGCCAACTACATCCGCAACTCGGTCAAGGCGACCGTCGATGCGTACGATGGCTCCGTCGAACTGTACGCCTGGGATGCCAACGATCCGGTGCTCAAGGCATGGGAGAAGATCTTCCCCGGACAGTACCACCCGATCTCCGAGATATCCGGCGACCTGATGAGCCACCTGCGTTACCCGGAGAACCTGTTCAAGGTACAGCGCGAGCTGCTCGCGAAATACCATGTGTCGTCCGCAGGCCAGTTCTTCTCCGGCGAGGATTTCTGGCAGACGCCGGTGGATCCCACCGAATCGGCCACGGCGCAGCAGCAGGGCGTTCCGCAGCCCCCGTATTACCTGTCATTGCAGACCGGCGGGTCGAAGAAGCCGGTGTTCTCGCTGACCTCCTCGTACATCCCCGCCGGCACGTCCACGCGAGAAATCCTCACCGGCTTCCTGTCGGTGGATTCCGACGCGGGCAACGAAAAGGGCGTAATCGGGCCGAACTACGGCACAATACGATTGCAGGAGCTGCCCAAGGACTCCAACGTTCCCGGACCGGGGCAGGCGCAGAACAACTTCAACGCGAACGCGGACGTGTCGAAGGAGCTGAACCTGCTCGAATCCGGTTCCACCAAGGTCAACCGAGGCAACCTGCTGACACTGCCGCTGGGTGGCGGTCTGGTGTATGTGCAGCCGGTGTACGTGCAGTCCAGCGGATCGACCAGCTTCCCACTGCTCAAGAAGGTGCTGGTGGCATTCGGCGACCAGGTCGGATTCGCCAATACGCTCGACGAGGCGCTCGACCAGGTGTTCGGCGGCAATTCGGGTGCGTCCGCGGGCGATGCCGAGAATTCCGGCAACACGTCTCAAAGCGGTGACGGGCAGAACAGTGACGGGCAGAACGGCACTGACTCCGGTGACAGCAGCGAGAGCAACGGCAACGCGAATGGCAGTGGTACGAACGAGGGCAAGGACCAGAACGGTTCCTCCTCGCAGAGCGGCAGCCAAAGCCCCGAGCTTCAGCAAGCGCTGAAGGATGCGGCCCAAGCGATGAAGGACTCCCAGTCCGCCATGAAGAACGGCGACTGGACCGCCTACGGTGAAGCCCAGAAGCAACTGGAAGAAGCCCTCAACAAGGCCATCGAACTCGACGGTGGCAAGTAAGAGCCAAACCAGAAAACCCCAGTACTGTGAACGCCCCCACACCGGGGGCTGTCATGCGCAGCATGACTGGGGGTGGTTCTCGGCCCAGAACGGCCCCCAGTCATGCTCTACCCATCTGACCATCTGATTTGCTCCCAGCCCGTGTGCCACACTAGGCGAAAAACACCCCAAAATCGCATGGTGTGGTACAGCAGAAGGCCACACCATGCGATGTGAGCCTTCACATCATGTGGTGTGGCAGAATGCGAGTCGTGAAAACCGCCATTTTCCAATGACCGGTGGATGAGCCCGGAATCACCCTTGGCCACACCAGCCCCAAAACCCTCAAAAATCGCATGGTGTGGTACAGACGAGGGCTAGATGGCCGTCGGTCGGTAACCATCCCCACACCTTCTCCCGCGGAAGTCCCATCCGACGGTCTTCAAACGGAACTTTCGCGGGAGGGAGGGGGCTGACTAGTGGGAAAGGAGAACCTGACTAGCGGGCGGCGATGAGATCGAATACGTGCTCGACTACGCGCGCCGTGCAGGAGCCGCGCTCGGGGATGGCCACGTTGCGACGGATGAACGCCTGATAGGCGGCATGGTCGAAATCGTCGTGTTCGATGGCTCTCACGATCGCCTCGGCATCATCCGTGAACAGCGTCGGGATATCGCGCTTCGGATCGATGTACAGGCTGCGTTTCTTCGAATAGTCCGGCCAGTCGTACGCATAGAGGAACACCGGCAGGTCAAGCAGTCCGGCCTCATAGATCACGGTCGAATAGTCGCTGATGACGTAATCGGCGACGAACAGCATGTCGTACTGGCTCGGATAGTGCTGGAACACGTGCGGATTGTTGATACGCAGGTCGTCCAACGGATGGCATTTCACGATCAGGTTGTACTTGTCGTAATCGATGGCATCGGCGAGGGCTGCTGCCGCCTGAGTCTGATTGGCGGGCGTCTTTTTGCGGAACGTGGGGCAGTAGACGGTGTTGAGCTTGCGCCCGAGTTCCGGGAACTCGCGGATGATGCGTTCGCGCTGCTGCGCCCGGTACGAGCTGTTGATCAGCAGATCGGTGCGGGGCAGTGGCGCCTCGTAGATGATGGACGGGTCGATGTCGAAGCCGCGAGCGTAATCGCTGATGAACGATTTGGATGAGATGAGCACGGACGTGTACCCGCGATGCATGTTCAGCAGCGAGGCGGTGGAGAACTTCCGGCCTTCCTTGGAGCCCAACGCGGTGTATCCGAACCTCTTCATGTTGCCGAGCGCATGCCACATCTGGATGACGGGCACGTCGATGTAGCCGGCGAGCAGGCTTACCACGATGGCGTAGGTGTCGAGCAGCACCGCCTGGCTGGTGGCGATGAAATACAGCTGCCGGATCATATGGAACCCGTATCGTACCGGGTTGTGCAGCTTCTTGGCGAGGATCACCACGGAATAATCCGGATGCGTCTGTCTCACATAATGGCGGATGAGCCGGAAATCGGTGGTCGGTCGGTCGCTCTCGCGACTCAGGCACACAATCCTACGCTTGCGCGGGAACGCGCGGAAGAACCTATATATAAGAAGCATCATCATCCGAACTGCATTAATCAGATGACGTTTCATTCTTGTCCTCTCTTACCGAAGCATCAGGTTGGTGTGTTAGCCGGTCTACCGTAACTGCAACTCTATATATTACATGGGTTACCACAAGGGGAACCACAAGGTGTCGTAAAGGAGCCCGGGGATGTCACTGGACGTTCACCAAATCCGCTGGCGGTCAAGTTACTTGGAGATCGACTATTCCTCGCGGGATGGTGGTGTGCCGTGGCTGTATTGCGTGGGACGTCGCCAGTTCGTTCCGTTCGAGATCGTCGGGCTTGAGAGCGGTGTCCGCCGCGCCCGCCTGAACCTGGTGCTCGGGGACGGGCGCGAGGTGCTTCCCGGCGGCCAATGGATCATCTGCGAGAAAATCAAGGAGTCTGCGCTCTTCAGTCTGCAGGCGCTGTACGCCGAATACCCGCTCATGCCGCAGCGCGTCGACTACGATGTACGTCACCTGCTGCCCCCGGAGTTGCGTGACGATGATGAGGCGGTCGCACAGTACACCGACGAAGAGCGTCTGGAACTGGTGGCTCGGCACCCCTATGTCACCAGCGGAGTCACCTACGACGATGAGGTGCTGGAGCGGCTTGACAATCTCGACCGCGTGTTCCGCTACGGCAAGAACAGCTACGCCTATACTGGTGTGTTCGTGCCCAAGACGAATCGTGCCGGTCTCATCTATCTCGCGTTGCACATGCAGTTCTTCCAGCGCAACAAGACCCCGCGCCACCGTCAGCGCAGTCGTCGCCAGATGCAGAAGGACGTTTTCGCGGCGACGTACTCGGTGATGACCAAGCTGGTGCCGCGCAAGCGCAATCGAATCCTCTTCCTCAAGGAGAACGGCGAGGGCCCGACGGAGAATATGGAGGCGTTGCAGAGCCGCATGATCGAGCGCGGCATGGACAAGCGCTTCGATATTCGTGCCCGGTACCGCAACGTATTCGCGGGCAGGCAGAACATCGTCGCCTGGCTGCGCGACCTGTTCGAGATCGCCCGAAGCCGGTACGTCTTCATCGACGATTACACCCCTGTATTCAACTTCATCGACCCCGGTGAAGATGTGACGCTGACGCAGATCTGGCATGCCGGCGTCGGTTTCAAGTCGGTCGGCTATGCCCGTTTTGGTCTCAAGGGCTCGCCGGATCCGTACAATTCCGCGCACCGCCGATACACGTACGCGCTGGTCGGCAACGAGCACCTGCGTCGCATCTATTCCGAGGTGTTCGGCATCGAGGAGGAGGCGCTGCTCGCCACAGGCATGCCCAGGCTCGACCATTTCCTCGATGAGAAGGTCGAGAAGGAATACCGCGAGGAGATGGCCGACAAGTTCCCGTGGTCGGCCAAGGGACGCGTCATCGTGTTCGCTCCGACGTTCCGCGGCACCGGTCAGCGCACCGCGTATTACCCGTATGACGAGATCGACATGGATCGTCTGTACCGCATGTGTGTCGAGACGGACACGTATTTCGTGTTCGAGATGCATCATTTCATCCGCAAGCGTCCGGATATCTCTGCCGAGTACGCCGACCGCATCTTCGACCTGTCCGATGAGAGCCTGACGAAGCTGTTCTTCATCGCCGATGTGCTGGTGACCGACTATTCGTCGTGCTTCTACGACTACCTGTTGCTCAAGAAGCCGGTAGTGTTCTTCGTGCCCGACAAGACCGCGTACTCGCTGATCCGTGGTGTGCAGCGGTCCATCGACGAGATGGCGCCGGGCGTGGTGTGCGATACGTTCGACGAGTTCCTGGACGTGCTGAGGACTCGCCATTATGAGACGGTTTCCCCTCACCCCTCGTCCATCGACCGCGCCGCCGAGCGCAGCGGACTCGCCAGCGACCGCGCCATCGACACTATTATCTACGGCAAGGATGTTCCGGGTGTGCGCAAACAGGCCTCCGGTAAGGGAGGCGCGGTGCCGGTCCGGCAGTCCGACAAGTCGGCCAAGTCCGAAAGGAAGGCAAAGGAACTGCTGGATTCCAAGGTCGCCGACAAGGATACCAAGTCCGCCTCCGACGAGGAGGAGTGAGCGTGCCGGGGAACACGAGCATGGCCGTCGCGCCCGCCGCCGGCGCCGGTGAGCCGGGCAGTGGCTCCGGCGAGACTGCCCGGCACGCGGCACCACGCGGCGCCGGGCGCCCATCATACGAGCTGCTGTCCAAATACCGCGGCGTGCTGATGGGCGTGCAGATCCTGCTGATCATGGCGTTCCACTACACCGAGGACCTGTCGAACGCGGCCGACCATTTCAACGGTCCCGCTCAGGTGTTCTACGACTATATCGGCAGTTCCGGCGTCGATATGTTCCTGATGATCTCGGGGCTGGGCCTGTACTACTCGTGGAAGCGCAACCCGGACGCGGGGGCGTTCTACCGCAAGCGGCTGACCCGCGTGCTGGTGCCGTACGTCGCCGTGGCGCTGGTCGGGTGGATCTGGTTCGACTTCGTCCATTCGGATGCCGGAGTGGTGCGTTTCCTCGCCGACATCGCATTCGTCACGTTTTTCACGGACGGTGTGAAGTGGTTCTGGTACATAGCGGTGTGCCTGATCTGCTATGTGCTGTTTCCGCTCGTGTTCGCCGTCGTGGACGGTACCCGAAACGTCGCCGCGGCATGGGTGCGAACGTTGGCATTGTGTGCGGCCTCGGTGCTGGTCGCGGTGGCGCTGTACAGGTTCGCGCCGTCTTTCTACGACAACGTCGATCTGATCGTCAACCGCATACCGTGCTTCATCTTCGGCGCGCTGCTGGGAAGGCTCTCGCATGAACGTCGTCCATTGCCCATGCCCGTGGTCGCCGCATGCATGACGGCCGTGGCCGTCATGCTCTACCCGATGCAGCTGGTTGATGTCCCTCTGGTCAAGGTGTACCTTCGCGCGGCGTTGAACCTGCTGCTGTGCATATGCGGCGTCGTCATCATGGACGTGATGGCCCGCGCGGGAAAGCCCGCGCTCGCAGGCCTTCACGACGTGGTATCGAAAGTGCTGAGCTGGTTCGGACGGTATTCGCTGGAACTGTATCTGCTTCACGTGATGATTCGCAAGATGCTGAACCTCAACAACCTGCCGACCACGCACCTGCGCTATGAGGCCGTCGTGATCATCGGCGCGATCGCGCTGTCGATACCCCTGAAACGGCTGTGCAACCTGATTCAGCACAGGCTGCTGCGTGGGAAACGTTTACTTAATGCCAAAGAGTACAGGGGCACATATGCGGCTTGATGCACCAGCAGGCGAAAATATGGCTGTATTCGTTTCACATGCCTTTGTTCTATATTTGAACCCTCTGCCGGTACCTCACATAGATGGCCCGTTCCTGTTCGGCCCGAACCGTTTCTTCCGTGACTACCTAGAGGGACGCAATATCGCATTTGAGGATCAAGAGTTGCAGGTGGATTTCTCTTCCATGAATGAGATGGGAATAACATTCATGGAAGAATGGAACAAGATGTACATGGGTGAGGCGCAATCAAAGCTGTCTGTCTTCAAAGAGAAAGATGTCCGCTATTACGCCGATGACTATGCCGCCTATGTGGGCCAGATGGTATTGGGTTGCGAGATCGGCGCCGAGCGTATTCTTGAACACCCTGACATCGAACGTTTGAAAACTGAGAACAAGAAACTATCCGAGAAGCGAAAGAAGCTCGAAGCGGATCTCAAGAAATCTCGCGCCGAGGTCCAGAAACTCCGTAACTCGAAGTCGTGGAAGGTCACTGCGCCACTGCGGGCGGTCATGCGTCTGTTTGGAAAGGACTGATGGTGGTTCGTCTTAGTGCACTCTGCGTGCCGAATACCACAGAAAGGTGAATGCTCGGTAAATAAGTCGTGTCTGGAACATAGACTACGTATGAGTTAACGGGGCTGCAAGCCCGAAAGCGCATATAACAGTGGAGAGGGTATGAACATCGCTGTCATTTTTGCGGGCGGCACCGGCCAACGCATGAATTCGCGAACCAAGCCCAAGCAGTTTCTGCTCGTGCACGGCAAACCGATCATCATCTACACGCTTGAGGCGTTCGATCAGCATCCCGACATCGACGCCATCGTCGTCGTATGCCTGAAGGAATACATCGACGTTCTCGAACAGCTCATCACCAAGTTCGGCGTCGGTAAGATCGCCGCGATCGTGCCAGGCGGCTCATCCGGGCAGGAGTCGATCCGCAACGGCGTCGACAAGGCGAACAGACTGTATCCCGCGGATTCGGTCGTCATCGTTCATGACGGCGTCAGGCCGCTGATCGACCAGCAGACCATCACCGACTGCATCGTCAGTGTGAAGAAGAACGGCAGCGCCGTCACCGTCGTACCCGCCACCGAGACCATCGTGCAAAGCGAGGACGGCGTGATCACCAACATCATCGACCGCAAACAGTGCCAGCTCGCCCGCGCCCCGCAGTGCTTCCGCCTCGGCGAGCTGCATGACGCACACCACAAGGCCGTGGAAGAAGGGCTCGGCGACTTCATCGACTCTGCGTCCCTCATGTCGTACTACGGCCACAAACTGTACGAGGTGGAAGGCGCCAACTCGAACATCAAGATCACCACGCCATCGGACTTCTACATCATGCGCGCCATCATGGACGCGGAGGAAAGCTCCCAGATCTTCGGTCTGTGACACGAACACGGAGGACAACGACCATCATGTTTGATCTGCAAGAGGAATATGCGTCACTGGCGCAGCATCTCGACATCGACTGGGATGCGCTCGCCGGTCGGCATGTGCTCGTCACCGGCGCCACGGGCCTTATCGGCTCGCTGTGCGCCCGCACGCTGCTGGAACGCAACCGCTTGACGGGGGCGGGCATCATCGTGGACGCGCTGGTGCGAGACCCGGCCAAGGCACAGGCCATGCTGGGGCAGTACACGGCCGACGACGGGCTCGTGCTGCATCAGGGATCGCTCGAAGATGTCGACTCGCTCGACCTGCCGGCGGACTATGTCATCCACACCGCCTGTCCGACCGCATCGTCGTTCTTCATGTCCCATCCGGTCGAGACGTTCTCCGCGATCGTAGACGGCACCAGGTCGATGCTGGAACTGGCGCGACGCCGCGGCGCGGCCTCCTTCGTCTACGTCTCCAGCATGGAGATCTACGGCATGGGCAACAAGCAGCGCGGCACGGAACACCTGCTTGACGAGAGCGCCGTCGGCTACATCGACCCCTGCTCGGTGCGCAGCTGCTACTCCGAAGGCAAGCGCGCCGCCGAAAACCTGTGCGTCTCATACCATTCCGAATACCAGGTGCCGGTCAAGGCCGTCCGCTTGGCGCAGACCTTCGGCCCGGGCATCCCTCGCGACGACGTCCGCCTGTTCGCGGCGCTCGCACGCAACGCCGTGGCCGGCAAGGACTTCGTCATGAAGACGACCGGCGAAAGCACACGAATGTACTCATACACCGCCGACGCGGTGTCCGCCATCCTCACCGTGCTGGTCGCGGGGGAGAACGGCGTCTCGTACAACGTGGCCAATCCCTCCACCTACTCGTCAATCCGCGAGATGGCCGATATGGTGTACCGCGAATTCGGTACGGGCGACGCGCGCGTCATCATCGACGTCGACCCGAACGCGCCCTACCCGCCGGAGCACCACCTGCCACTCGACGTGTCACGCCTTGAGGCGCTCGGCTGGAGGCCGCAGGTAGGTCTCGAAGACATGTACCGCAAGCTCATCGCATACATGGGCTGACCTCGCGGGAGACCGCACCTGACCATGAGAAGACAAGCAGATTTGGAAGAACATTGTTTGCAACACTGAAGCAAGTCGTCGGCGAGAACTGGCATTGGCGACGGCAGGTCTGGAATCTGGCGAAGATCGATCTGGTGAAGACGTACCGCGGTGCCGCGCTCGGCAAGATCTGGCTGTTCGCCAAGCCGGCCGTGTACATCCTGGTTTTCTGGGTGGCACTGAAATTCGGTCTGCGCAGCTCGTCCGACGTCAACGGCAAGCCATTCCTGCTGTGGCTCGCCGCCGGTGTGTTCCCGTGGTTCTTCATGTCCGACATGATTACTACCGGCAGTGACGTATACCGTCGATACCCGTATCTGGTGAACCGCATCAAATTCCCGCTGTCGCTGATCTCCACGTTCTACACGCTGTCGCTGCTCATCATCTTCGCGTGCATGATGGCGTTCACCACTGTGGTGGCGCTGCTCACCGGCGTGCATCTTGGCCGCTACATGCTGCAATTGCCGCTGGTCATGGTGTTCATGTTCCTGTTCTGGGTGGCGTGGTCCATGGCTTTGTCGCCTTTGAGCGCGATATCGCGCGATTTCTCGAACCTGCTCAAGACGCTCGGCACCCCGTTTTTCTGGCTGTCCGGCATCCTGTTCGACATCAGCGGCTGGCCGCGAACCGCCCGTCTGGTAGCGTCCTTCAACCCGGTCACATGGGTCGTGCAGTCGGTGCGTGACTGCTTTATCTACAACAAATGGTTCTTCACGGATTGGGAGTCGTTCCTGCCGTTCCTGTTCGTGCTGCTGATCTTCGTCGTGCTCGCGCTGCACAACTACCGCCGTCTGTACATGGAGGTGCCGGATGTCCTCTAAGCTCCCATCGAATGTCACACGAATGGGCGATGCCACGGTCATCCGCGACGAGGACGCGAGCAATCCCGTCGCCGTGCGCTTCGACCACGTCACCAAGCAGTACAAGCTGTTCAAGAACGACAAGCTGCGCCTGCTGTCCACCTTCTCCAAGCGCATTCCGCACGATACGGTCAACGCGAGCGACGACCTGAGTTTCACCGTGAACCGCGGCGAATCCCTGGCGCTGCTCGGCGACAACGGCGCCGGCAAGTCCACGGCGCTCAAGATGATCACCGGCGTGTGCTTCCCGACGTCCGGCACCGTCGAGGTGCACGGGCGCGTGTCCGCGCTGCTGGAGCTTTCCGCGGGCTTCGACATGAAGCTGTCGGGCATGGAGAACATCGACATGCGCTGCCAGCTGTGGGGTTTGTCGAAAGAGGAGTCCAAGGAGCTCATTCCCGAGATCGTGGAGTTCTCGGAACTCGGCAAGTACATCGACCAGCCGATGCGCACGTATTCGAGCGGTATGCGCGCCCGTCTGGGCTTCGCGTTCGTGTCGTCGATCCGCCCGGACATCCTGGTGGTGGACGAGGCGCTGTCCGTCGGCGACCGCAAGTTCGCGAAGAAGTGCCGTGAGCGGGTCAACAGCATCATCGCCAACGAGAACGTGACCGTGCTGTTCGTCACCCACTCGACCGGCACCGCGAAGGAGTTCTGCCACAGGGGCATCGTCATCCAGAAGGGCAAAGCCATGTTCAGCGGTGGCATCGAGGAGGCCGTCGACTTCTACACCGCCTCGTGACGCTTCGACCGTTCCGTTGACGGCGTTGCCGGCAAGCGGCACGGCCGACGTCCATTGACCGCGCTCGGTCGGATGGCCGGGACAACTCCCGCGTTTCGCGATTGTGCGGCCGTTGTCCACGTTTCTGTCGGCGGATCGAGGCGAATCGCGCATCATGCACCGCTGACACCAGTCTCACCCGCCCTATCCCGCCGGCAGGGCGGTTGTTATGCTTGAAGACATGTCCTATACCATCCGCGCGGCCGTTGACGCCGACGTTCCGGCCATCGCCGACATCTACAACGAGGCGGTGATCCGTGGGGGAGCGTCCGCCGACCTTGAACCGGTGTCTCTGGAAAGCCGTCGTGCGTGGGTCGACTCCCATCAGCCACGCGCCAAGTATCCGGTCGTCGTCATCGAAGGTCCCGAAGGCGCCGTCGTGGGGTTCGGCTCGCTTTCGAAATTCCATCAGCGGGCCGGATACGACGGCATCGCCGAACTGAGCTACTACATCGCCGGCGACCACCAACGCCAGGGACTCGGCACCATGATGGTGCGATGGCTGATCGATGCCGCGGCAGAGCGCGGATTCACGCATGTCACGGCGATCATCTACGCCGACAACGCCGGCTCCGTCGCGCTCATGCGGCGGTTCGGATTCATCCGGTTCGGTCTGCTTCCCGCCGCGGTGGGCGCGCTCGACGGCAAGTTGCATGACATGAGCTATTGGGTCAAGGCGTTGGCGGGTGGGGTACAATCCTTAAGGTTGAAGACAGGAGAGTAACACATGGCATCCGATTTCTGGCTGATCGTGGGGCTGGGCAATCCCGGCAAGAAGTACGAGGGCACCCGTCACAACATGGGCTTCATGACCGCCGACATATTGGCCGAACGCTGGTCCGTCGCCTTTTCCGACCACAAGGGGCTCGCGATGCTCGGCAAGGGCGCGATGAATCTGCAGGGTCGCAACGTCAAGTTCTTCCTCGCCAAGCCGCTGACCTACATGAACGACTCGGGCAACGCGGTCGCCTCGATCAGCGCGTACTATCAGATCCAGCCGGATCACGTCGTCGTCATCCATGACGACATGGATCTCGAATTCGGCCGCATAAAGGTCAAGGCGGGCGGATCCGCCGGCGGGCACAACGGCATCAAATCAATCGACAAAGCCCTGAGCACCCCGAAGTATGCGCGCGTGCGCATGGGCGTCGGCCACGCTCAGCGCGGAGCCCACGCGCACGACAACACCGTCAACTGGGTGCTCGGCGGTTTCGGACCCGACCAGCGCAAGCAGCTGCCGGAATTCCTCGCAGACGGCGCCGACGCGGCCGAAACCATCATCTTCGACGGACTCGCCGCCACCCAGGAGAAGTTCAATGGCCGCTGAGCAGGGACGCGCGCGCGGCAAAGCATCCGCCGCCACCGCCGCTGCCACGGCCACACGCGTCCAGAACGCGCTGATCGACGGCTCCCTGTGCGGCATCCTCGAACGGCTCGATGAGGATCCGGCATTCCATCGGCTCGTCAGCGGCGGCATGAGCATCGCCGACGACAAGGACATCGCCCCGATCATCATTGTGGGCGCCCCGGACGGGTTGCGCCCGGCCATCGCCGCAGCGCAGGCGGAACACACCCCCGTCGTCCTGGTCGTGGCCTCCAGCCGCGAGGCCGAGGACACCGTGAACGCGCTGCGGTCGTGGTACGACGGCGACCCGAACGACATCGCACAACTGGAGGCCTGGGAGACGCTGCCCCACGAGCGGCTCAGTCCCCGTGCCGACACCGTGGCGAGCCGCATGGCCGTATTCCGCAGGCTCACGCACCCCAGCGACACCAATCCGATGTTCGGACCGATCCGCATACTCGTCATGCCGGTGCGTTCGCTGATCCAGCCCGTTGTCAAGGGGCTCGGCGACGTCGATCCGCTTGTCTTCACGCAAGGCGAGGAGCTGCCTCTCGACGACGTGTCGCGCCGACTGGTTGAGAACGCCTACACGCGCGTCGACCTGGTGATGGACCGTGGCGAGTTCGCGGTGCGCGGCGGCATCATCGACGTCTTTCCCCCAACCGCGCCACATCCGGTGCGCATCGAGTTCTTCGGTGACGAGATCGACTCCATCCGAGAATTCCACGCGTCCGACCAGCGCACCTACGGCGAGGGCGTCCGTACGATCTGGGCGACGCCCTGCCGTGAACTGCAGCTCACCGACGCCGTGCGGGACCGGGCGAAACGGCTCATCGGGCAGATTCCGAATGCCGACGACATGCTGGAGTCCATCGCGAACGCGATTCCCATCGAAGGCATGGAATCCCTGATGCCCGCGCTCATCGACGACATGGAACCCGTGACCGGCATGCTCGACAGGCATGCCGTCATCATGCTCGCCGACCCGGAAAAGCTGCGCCGCGCGGCGGACGACCTCTCGAAAACCGCGAACGAGTTCCTCGCCGCCAGCTGGCATGTCGCCGCGGCCGGGCACGGTGCCGGAGCTCCCATCAGCTTCGACCAGGCCAGCTTCCTCGACTACGAGGAGACCATCAACTCGCTCGCATACTCCAGCCACGACGTGTGGAACCTCACCAGTTTCGGCGTGGACGCCAGCCGCCCGAACCACGTGCAGCTCGCCGCCGGCAACCCGGGCGAATACCGCGGTGACGAGACGAAGGCCGCGGCCGGCATCGAGGGGCTCATCGACGCGGGGTACCAGGTCACCGTCACCGCGGCCGCGCAGGGCACGCTTGCACGATTGCAGCGAGCCATCAACGAGACCGGCATCGCCTCGTTCGACGTCATCCGCTCCCAGGCCATCGACGGGTTCATCGACACGGCGGCGAAGACCGCGCTGCTCACCGAACGCGACCTGACCGGACGGTCCAGTGCGGCCGGTCAGGCGAAGACCCCCAAGCGCCGCTGCAAGGCAATCGACCTGATGGAGCTCAAAGCCGGAGACTACGTGGTTCATGAGCAGCACGGCATCGGCCGTTTCCTGGAGATGCGGCAGCGCACCATCGGCACCGGGGCGAACAAGACCACGCGCGAATACCTTGTCATCGAATACGCGCCCAGCAAGCGCGGCGCCCCGGCCGACAAGCTGTTCATCCCCACCGATCAGCTGGATCTGATCAGCAAATACATCGGCGCGGAGGCCCCCAAGCTCAACAAGCTCGGCGGCTCCGACTGGGCCGCAACCAAGGCGAAGGCGCGCAAGCACGTGCACGAGATCGCCGAGGACCTGGTGAAGCTGTACTCTGCCAGGCAGCGCACCAAGGGGTTCGCGTTCAGCCCCGACACGCCATGGCAGAAGGAGCTGGAGGACGCGTTCCCGTATCAGGAGACGACGGACCAGCTCACCACCATCGATGATGTCAAGTCCGACATGGAGAAACCAGTGCCGATGGATCGCCTCATCTGCGGCGACGTCGGCTTCGGCAAGACCGAGATCGCCGTGAGAGCAGCGTTCAAGGCCATACAGGACGGCAAGCAGGTGGCCGTCCTCGTGCCGACTACGCTGCTCGTGCAGCAGCATCACGAGACGTTCACCGAACGGTACGAGGGCTTCCCGGTCACCGTCGCGGCCATGAGCCGCTTCCAGACGACCAAGGAGATCAACGAGACCATCGAGGGACTGGAGACGGGTGGCGTCGACGTCGTCATCGGCACCCACAAGCTGCTCAACCCCAAGATCAAGTTCAAGGATCTCGGCCTTGTCATCATCGACGAGGAGCAGCGGTTCGGCGTCGAGCACAAGGAGACGCTCAAGGCGCTGCGCACCAATGTGGACGTGCTCTCGCTGTCCGCCACGCCTATCCCGCGCACGCTGGAGATGGCGGTGACCGGCATCCGCGAGATGTCTACGCTCGCCACCCCGCCCGAGGACCGGCTTCCCGTGCTCACCTACGTGGGCGCGTACGAGGACGCTCAGGTCACGGCCGCGGTCCGGCGCGAACTGCTGCGCGGCGGACAGGTGTTCTACGTGCACAACCGCGTGCAGGACATCGCGAAGACGGCCGCGAAGATCCACGAGCTCGTCCCCGAGGCGCGAGTCGGCATCGCTCACGGCAAGATGGGGGAGAAGCAGCTCGACGGCGTAATCCGCGACTTCTGGCATCGCGACATCGACGTGCTCGTATGCACGACGATCATCGAGACCGGACTCGACATCTCCAACGCGAACACGCTGATCGTAGACCACGCCGACCGGTTCGGCCTCTCCCAGCTGCACCAGCTGCGCGGGCGCGTCGGCCGTGGCCGCGAACGCGCGTACGCCTACTTCCTGTACGACCCGTCCAAGCCGATGACCCAGCAGTCGCACGACCGCCTCGCCACCATCGCGCAGAACACGGCGCTCGGAAGCGGCTTCGACGTCGCCATGAAGGACCTCGAACTGCGCGGCACCGGCAACCTGCTGGGCGACGAACAGTCCGGGCACATCGAGGGCGTCGGCTTCGACCTGTACGTGCGCATGGTCTCGGAAGCCGTCGAACAGTACAAGGAGCCGGAGCGGACCGAGCCGGTCGCGGTCACCATCGACCTGCCCATCGAAGCGTCCATCCCGGTGGACTACATCGATTCCGACAGGCTGCGGCTCGAAGCATACCGGAAACTGGCCGCTTCGCGCACCGATGAGGACCTCAAGGAACTCGCCGACGAACTCACGGATCGCTACGGCAAACTGCCGGAGGAGTTCGAGACGCTGTTCGGCGTGGCCCGCCTGCGCATGAAGGCGCGGGAACTCGGCATATCGGAGATCGTCGCGCAGGGCAAGAACGTGCGCGTCGGCAAGATCGACCCGCCCGAATCGATGCAGATGCGCATCAACCGCATCTACCGCGGGGCGCAATACCGGCCGGTCACGCACACATACCTGATCCCCGCGCCGTTCGCGGGCACGCTCGGCGGCAAACCGATGCCGGGCGATCAGGTCATGGACTGGGTGAGCGACCTGCTGCACGACTTCGCATGGAAGCCGCAACCGAGGAAGGCATGATGGGCTCAGGATCCCCGTTCGAAGGCATGCCCGGAGGCATCGGGGAGCGGAACGGCATGATCCGGCTGCCGTACCATCCCCTGACTTCGCTGATCCGGCATTTCGACAATGGCCAGACCCTGACGCTCCTGCACTCGGGGCGGGGCGGACGGTATTCGGTGCTCGGACTGCACGCCTACCATCGGCTCATGCAATACGGCGATGACGTGATGGAAGGCACCCTCGTCGTCTGCGGAGACGACGATGTCTGGCGGGACCGGCTGCTCCCCGGCCAAGACTCGCTCATGCTGCTGCACGACCAGCTGCGTGACGAGCCCGGCGTGCTCGGATTCATGTCATATGATGACGGCCGACGCCGGGAAGGCGTGCGATCCCGGTTCGACGGCGGCCCGCAGGCGGCAGAGCGAAAGACGCCGCCGGACGCCGCATGGTGGAGTTTCGACGACATTCTCATCGAAGACCGGCAGCGGCGCTCGCTGACCCTGCTCAGCCATCATCGCCACCCGAACAGCGCCCGGAACATCGCCGCCATACGATCCGTCTGCCAGTCCGCCCCCGCTGGCGGGGGCTGTCGCGAAGCGACTGGGGGTGGTTATCCAGACTCCCCGCACACCTCAGCCTCCCACCGCGGCGCATGGCGCTGCGACCACGATCGCGCCTCATACTGCGAGGCCGTGGAACGACTCAAATCGCACATGCGCGACGGCGAAGCCTACGTAGTGAACTACTCGTTGCGTCTCGACGTCACCAGTCCCGTGACGCCCCTGGACATGTTCCTGCGTCTGAACGACGACAATCCCGCGCCGTTCTCCGCGTATGTCAACGGCGGCGGATGGCAGATCGTCAGCTCGTCGCCGGAACGGTTCCTCGAATGCCGCAGCGGCCATGTCGTCACCCGCCCCATCAAAGGAACGCGGCCACGTGGCCTCACCGTGCAGGAGGACGCGGCCAACCGCGCCGCCCTTGAGCAATCCGGCAAGGACCATGATGAGCTGCTCATGGTCACCGACCTCGAACGCAATGATCTGAGCCGCGCGGCGACTCCCGGAACCGTGCAGGTCACGGGGTTCGCCGAACTGGAGACCCACCCGCACGTGTTCCATCTGGTGTCCACCGTCGAGGCCGAATTGCCTGATGCCCGCGATCTGCCCGAACTGCTTGCCGTCATGTCGCCGGGCGGATCGATCACGGGGGCTCCCAAGCGCCGCGTCATGCAACTCATCGACCGGTATGAACGGTCGCCTCGCGGCGTGTACACCGGCTCTCTCGGCTACATCACCGCCGATGGCGACTGCGATCTGAGCATTCTGATCCGCTGCGCGACGCACGTCGGGCGATGTGACAAGGCGGGCCTGTACCGGATCGGCGCGGGCGGCGGCATCACCATCGAATCCGACCCGGACTCCGAATACGACGAGGCCATGCAGAAAGCACAGGCGCTGCTCGACGCGCTGGACTGTGACGTGTCGGACAGTGACGTGCATGACGGAAGACAAGGACAATGGCATGACTAATAGCAATGGCACGCCTGGCGGCGAAGGCACGGCCGTCACATTCGCCCTGGATGAGGGATACCAGTTCGGCCTCGGCGTATTCGAGACCATCAACCTGACCGGCGGGCGACTCGTCATGCTCGACCGTCATCTCGACCGGCTTCGGCGCGGAGCGCGGGCATTGGACATCGACGCGCCGGACGATGATACGCTGCGGGCTCATATCGCCGAACATCTCGACGCGGCAGAATTGCCTGACGGTCGGTCGTTCGCGGTCAAGCTCATGGTGTCGTCCGCGAACGTCATCGTCACGCATCGGCCGAACCCATATGCGGATTGGGCGCAGGACCGCGGTCTCAGGCTTGGCTGGTGCCGCGCCTGGCGCAACGAGTGTTCGCCGCTCACGGCGCACAAGACGCTGAATCAGGGCGACAACATACTCGAATCGCGTTCGGCTCGGCGGCTCGGCTTCGATTCCGCCGTGTACCTCAACACGCGCGGCGACATCTGCGAGACCACCAACGCGAACCTGTTCTTCGTGCGCGACGGGCGGCTGTACACGCCGGACGAGCGATGCGGGCTGCTACCCGGCACCGTGCGGGCGTGGCTGTGCGAACGATACGAGGCCGAGCAGGGGACCTTCCGACAGGATTCGCTGGACAGCTGGGATGAGGTCTTCGCCACCAACGCCCTGATGGGCGTGCGCCCGGTCGTCGAGCTGGGGGATGCGGGCTATGGAATCGGGCCGGTGACGCGGGCGATCCAGCGCGAATACCGTCGGCTTGAGCTCGGTATCCTCTGACCGCCCTCGGCCGGCTCCGCCGCCAGTCCTCGACAGTGGCGGCGGAGCCGACTGAGGGCGGTCAGATGTGCGGAATCTGTCTATATCCAGCCGAATGTTAGCGCTCATATTATTTTTCCGAGAAATTCTGGCACTCGTCCACAAAAGGCATTATTCTTAAGTCTGTCATCACAACCTAACAGTCTTAAGGAGTAGTTGTGGCAGCTATTGAAAGCGTTTACGCGCGTCAGATCCTTGATTCCCGTGGCAACCCGACCGTTGAGGTCATCCTCGACACCGAAGACGGCGCCGAAGGCCGCGGCCTGGTTCCGTCCGGCGCTTCCACCGGTGAGGCCGAGGCTTGGGAGCGCCGCGATGGCGACAAGTCCGTCTACGGCGGCAAGGGTGTGCTGAACGCGGTCAAGGCCGTGAACGAGGTCATCGCTCCGAAGGTCATCGGCATGGATGCCACCGACCAGCGCGCCCTCGACGACCTGATGATCGAGCTCGACGGCACCCCGAACAAGGGCAAGCTGGGCGCCAACGCCATCCTGGGCGTCTCCCTGGCTGCTCTGTACGCTTCCGCCGAGTCCGCCGGCCTGCCGCTGTACCGCTACATCGGCGGCACCAACGGCCACATCCTGCCGGTCCCGAACATGAACATCATGAACGGTGGCGCTCACGCTGACTTCGCCACCGACATTCAGGAGTACATGATCTCCCCGTACGGCTTCGACACCTACTCCGAGGCTCTGCGCGCTGGCGTTGAGGTCTACCACACCCTGAAGAACGTCCTGAAGAAGGAAGGCCTGAACACCGGCCTCGGCGACGAGGGCGGCTTCGCCCCGAAGATGAAGTCCAACGAGGACTCCCTCAAGTACATCATGGACGCCATCTCCGCCGCCGGCTACGAGCCTGGCAAGCAGATCGGCATCTGCCTGGATGTCGCCTCCTCCGAGTTCTACAACAAGGAGACCGGCAAGTACCGCTTCGACGGTGAAGAGCGTGACTCCGCCTACATGCTCGACTACTACGAGAACCTCATCAACGAGTACCCGATCGTCTCCATCGAGGACCCGTTCAACGAGGAAGGCTGGGAAGACTGGGCTGCCATCACCGCTCGCCTCGGCGATCGTCTGCAGTTCGTCGGCGACGACCTGCTGGTCACCAACCCGGCTCGTCTGCAGAAGGCCATCGACCTCGGCGCCGCCAACTCCCTGCTGGTCAAGCTGAACCAGATCGGTTCCGTCACTGAGACCCTCGACGCCATCGAGCTGGCCACCGCCAACGGCTACACCTCCATGGTTTCCCACCGCTCCGGCGAGACCCCGGACACCACCATCTCCGACCTGGCTGTTGCTAAGAACACCCGCCAGATCAAGACCGGTGCCCCGGCCCGTGGCGAGCGCGTTGCCAAGTACAACCGCCTGCTCGAGATCGAGGAGGAGCTCGGCTCCACCGCTCAGTACGCCGGCTACAGCGCCTTCAAGGCTTGCAAGAAGTACATCGCCAAGTGATTGTCGCGGCCGTAAGGCCGAGACGATGCTAGCGTCGTGACAATGCCCGGCATATTCGCCAAGTCGAATGTGCCGGGTATTTTTGTTGCCATGAACGACTCGACCCGGAACATGCGACCACGCGGCAAACGAAGCAAACGGCACGGCACCGGACCGATCGCGTTCTTCGTGTCGCTGTTCATCATCGCGCTCGGAGCCATCCAACTGGTCTCCACGTTCCACACGTACGCGCTGAACCTCGCCCAGCTCAACGACCTCAAGAATCAGGAAGCCGCGCTTGTCACCAAGAAGCAGGATCTCGAAAACGACATCGAACGCTGGAATGATGACAGCTATGTGGCGACGCAGGCGAGGGAGCGGCTCGGCTTCGTCTTCCCCGGTGAGAAGGCGGTGCGCGTGCAGCACCCGGAAGCGGTGATGGGCACGAGCGAAGGGGCCGCGAAGACCAAAAGCGGTACATCCGACGGGAAGGTGCTGCCCTGGTACAGCGAGCTCGAATATTCGTTCAAGAAAGCCGATGAGCGACCATCGAAAACGGCCTCCGGCAGCCAATCGGGCGATACCGGCAAAGCCGACGGCAACTCCGGCAGCGCAACCGACACGAACTCGGGCGACAAGCAGTAGACGCGGCCGGCGGCAGCGTCATTCATCCGACTGCATAAGCCATTCGACCAGTTATTCGATAAGCCATTCGATAAGGAGCCAAGCTGGTGACCGAACCAGAATCACAAGACGAATCCACCACACGAGATGTCGCGAAACTCGCCGACCGATTCCTGCAGCAGCGTGCAGATGAGCGTGACATCGCCATCGTCGAGCGGCAGCTCGGACGATACCCGCGCGGCATGGTGGCGGTCGGCGCCCGCTGCGCATGCGGCCGGCCGCTCGCCGTGGTCACCCGGCCCATGCTGCCCGGCGGCATACCGTTCCCCACCACCTGCTATCTGACCAGCCCGGAGGCGGTGAAGGCGGTGTCGCACATCGAAGCGGAAGGCCGCATGCGGGCGTACAACGAGCTGCTGCACGACGATGAGACGGTGGCCGGCGAGTACCGCGGGGCGCACCGCCTGTACGTGGCGTTCCGCCATGAGCTGGCGGTGCGGCTCGGCGATGACGAAAGCCGCATCGCCAACGTCAGCGCGGGGGGCATGCCCGAACGCGTGAAATGCCTGCATGCGCTGCTGGCGCAGACCCTGGTCATGGGGGAGGGCGTCAACCCCATCGGCGATCGTGTGCTGGAGGCGGTGACGGAGGAGTTCAGTCCATCCGTCTGCCGGTGCGGTTCGCTCGACGACTGAGCGGACAGACGAAAAACCGAACGGCCAAAAGACTGGAAACGGCCGCTGAACGCAATGATTGCACCGAGCGAGACGATCATGCCGGGCGAACGCCCCCGATGATCGCGGTCGCCCGGCCGGCGAGACAGCGGGAAATAAAGGAGATAGAGATGAAATCCGTTACCGTTGCGGGCATCGACTGCGGCACGAACTCGATCCGTCTGAAGATTGCGCGTGTGGACGATCAGGGCATGCACGAGATCGTGCCGAGGATCCTGCGCGTGATTCGCTTGGGACAAGACGTGGACAAGACGCACCGGTTCGCTCAGGACGCGCTTGACCGGGCGTACACGGCCGCCGCGGAATTCGCCGGGGTCCTTGCCCAGCACCCGGTGGACGCGATCCGATTCGTAGCCACATCGGCGACCCGCGATGCCGTCAACCGCGACACATTCGAGGATGGCATCGAGCAGATACTCGGCGTGCGCCCCGAAGTCATCCCGGGAACGGAGGAGGCCGATCTGAGCTTCCTCGGGGCGACCAGCGTCGTGAGCCGCGGCGAGCTCGAACCCCCGTATCTGGTGGTGGACCTGGGCGGCGGCTCCACAGAACTTGTGCTGGGCGGCGACGGCATCGACGCGCCCTCCACGCAGGTACAGGCCGCGTTCTCGATGGACATTGGATCCGTGCGCATGACCGAGCGCCACCTGCGCCACGATCCTCCCAGCGAAACCGAAATCGCCGAAGCGATCGCGGACATCGACGAGCACATCGACGAGGCGTTCCGCACGGTGCCGGCGGGACGCACCCGCACGATCATCGGCGTGTCCGGCACGGTGACCACGATGAGCGCGCTGGCTCTGGGGCTCAAGGAATACGATCACCGACGCGTGGACGGCGTGCGCATCCCCGTGGACGACGCCTACGCCGTGGACGACAGGTTTCTGCGCATGACGCGTGAGCAGCGCCGCGCCTACAAGACCATCCATCCGGGGCGTATCGACGTGGTGGGCGGCGGTGCCGTCGTATGGAACCGTGTGCTCGCGAAGGTGGCCCAGGCGGCCGCGGCCGATCATGGTGGAGTCATCGACTCGTATGTGGCCAGCGAACACGGCCTGCTCGACGGCATCGTGCTCGACTGCGGACGGCGGTTGCTTGCAGAACGCTGAACAAGCATGACATAATGGTTCTGCCGGCATATTTGCCGGCACAGCCCCCGTGGCGGAATCGGTAGACGCAGCGGACTTAAAATCCGTCGCTTTTGGCTTGTGGGTTCGAGTCCCACCGGGGGCACCTTATCGCAACATTCTGGGATGGCTGCTTTACATACAGCTGGTTTGCGGCCCGACACTGACGAAAGGTGCAAGATGGCGAACTGGACGAACGTGACGCGCGAGCCCGAGACCGGGTTGCCGACGATGCTGGTGCAGGCGGTCTCCATCGCCTTTGTCATGTGCGTGTGCGAGCTGGTCAGCGCACCGGTGATGGTGAGCGCCGCGGGAGGCGCGTTCGCCCTGATGCCGTGGTTCCTCGTCGCCTGCCTGTTCGCCGTCGCATTCGTGTATACGGTCGGATTCGTGCTGCTGTGGGCGGCTGATTCGTTCGCCGCCCGGCTGAAACGCCGCGATGCGCTGATGCCGCTGATATATGCCGTGATCGGATGCGTCGGGTTCGGCATCTGGGGGTATTGCGTGTATCCGGCGACGATGAACTCGATCATCACCCGAGCCGGTCTGGCCACCCTTTCGCAGGGCGACTCGCTGATGATCGGCATCAACTGCGCCGTGGTGGGCCTCGCCGCGTTCTTCCTGGGAACCGCCGCCATGCCGCGCGTCATGAAGTCCAAGGGCAGGATCGCCGTCACGGCCGCAGCCGTCATCGCGCTCGCCGTGTTCGGCGGCGTCGTCCTGGCGATGACGTGGTCGCATCTGGCGTGAGACCAGCCATTGCGGAACGCTGTCGTCGAGCTGACCTGATTCGGCGGTTCGACGGGGCAGCGGAGATGGCGACGGCCCGGCCGCGCGCATGTGCGTGGCGGAGGATATGATATCGCGATGGTATCAGCCGTGAAAGCGTGCATAACAGTGTGAAGGGATTCGTCAGTCATGTTCAGTGTTCTCGACATGTTCACCATCGGTGTGGGCCCCAGCTCGTCGCACACCGTCGGCCCGATGTGCGCGGCGCAGGCGTTCGCCTCGTCACTGGAGGAATCTGGCGCCGTGTCGCGCGTCGGCCGTATCCGCGTCGTCCTGTACGGGTCACTGTCGCTGACCGGACTCGGCCACGGCACCGACCGCGCGATTCTCGCCGGATTGGAAGGCAACGTACCCGCCACAGTTGATACGGATTACCTGCTTTCAGTCCGAGAACGCTGCGCGCACGACGGAACCATCCATGTCAACGGCACGAACGCCATCGCATACGATGACGACGGCGACATGGTCTTCGACCGGTGGAAGCGGCTCGCCCCGCATCCCAATGGCATGCGGTTCCAGGCGTTCGACGCCCAAGGCAACATCATCGACGAGCAGGTCTGGTATTCGATAGGCGGAGGGTTCATCCGCCGCGGACGGATCGACGACGCGCTGATCTCGAACCACGAGCAGACGCCGGCGTCGTCGCAGTCGCCGGAGGACTCCGGGAACGACGAGGCTGCCGAATACGGCGACGGCGTGCCATATCCCTTCGTATCATGCGATGGCCTGATCGACCTGTGTCGGAAGCACCATCTGAGCATCGCCGACGTCGTCTGGGCGAACGAAACGGCCCGGCGCTCGCCGCAGGAGGTGCGTGACCGGCTCACGCGAATCTGGAACGTGATGAGCCACTGTATTGACGCCGGGTGCGCCAGCGCGACGCCGACGCTGCCGGGAGGTCTGGACGTGCCCCGCCGCGCCCCGCTGATGTACCGGCGTCTCGCGGCCAACAGCGACGTGCTCAGACGCGACCGCCGCATCTCTTCGGCGCTGGAATCCTCCGATTCCGCATGGGTGGCGTTGTTCGCCATGTCGGTGAGCGAGGAGAACGCCGGCGGCGGCCGGGTCGTCACCGCGCCTACCAACGGTTCGGCCGGCATCATTCCGGCCGTGCTGGAATACTACTGGCACTTTGTCGAGTCCGCCGACGACGAGGGCGTCAGGACGTTCCTGCTGACCGCCGGCGCGGTCGGATACCTGTTCAAGCGCAACGCCTCGATCTCCGGAGCGGAAGTGGGATGCCAAGGCGAGGTCGGCGTCGCCTGCTCGATGGCGGCCGCCGGTCTGGCCGCGGTGATGGGCGGCACTCCGGAGCAGGTGGAGAACGCGGCGGAGATCGGCATCGAGCACAATCTCGGCCTCACCTGCGATCCGGTGGGCGGTCTGGTGCAGATTCCGTGCATCGAGCGCAACGCGATGGCCGCGAACACCGCGATCAACGCCGTGCGCATGGCCATGCTCGGAGACGGCTCCCACATCGTCAGCCTGGATCAGGCCATCGCCACGATGAAGCAGACCGGCGAGGACATGATGTCGAAATACAAGGAGACCTCGAAGGGCGGTCTGGCGGTCAACGTCGTCGAATGCTAGGCCGTCACCGTGCCGAATATGGCGAATATGGCGATTTGCGTTGAAAAATACGCTGCGAGCTGTGCAACCGGGGCTTGGGGTGCTAGTGTGAGTGGCACTGTCTTTTTACGACTTGCGGCCATGCCATGAACGGCATGGCATTATTGATAGGAGGTAGGCCATGGCGAACATGCCTGAGGTCAATGCCGTGTTTGGCGCGGCGCCGGAGATCGCTTTCCCGTCGGACGAGGCGCCGAAGGGATTGAAGGCCGTGGAGATCGTCGAGGGTGACGGGCCGATGGTCCGCCGCGGCGACACGGTGACCGTGAACTATCACGGTGTGGTCTGGGGCAAGAACACGCCCTTCGATTCGAGCTTCGCCCGCCACCAGCCGGCAAGCTTCGGCATCGGCGTCGGCCAGGTGATTCGCGGCTGGGATCAGACCGTTCCCGGCCACAACGTCGGCTCCCGTCTGGTCGTGTCGATTCCGCCGGAGTATGGCTATGGCAGCCAGGGCATGCCGGCGGCCGGCATCGGCGGCGGCGACACACTCGTATTCGTCATCGACATCATCTCGACCCGCTGACCGTATGATGGCGGTCATCTGACGCATCGATTGGATATCACTGATACAGGAGGAACCCATGGGTGAGGAAAAATCCGTTCTGCTGACGCAGGAGGCTTTCGACACGCTGAAGGATGAGCTGGCGCATCGACAGGGCCAGTACCGCGAGGAAATCACCAAGCGCATCGCGGCAGCCCGCGCCGAGGGCGATTTGTCGGAGAACGGCGGTTACCAGGCCGCGCGCGAGGAGCAGGCGAAGAACGAGGGCCGCATCAACGAGCTCACCGTCAAGCTGCGCAACGCCACCATCGTCGAAGCTCCCAAGGCCGGCAAGGTCGGCAACGGGTCGCTGGTGACGCTGGAGCTCGCCGGCCGCGAGATGACGTATGCGCTGGGCTCGCGCGACATCAAGGTCGCGACGAAGTACGACGTGATCAGCCCCGAGTCTCCCATCGGCGCCGCCATTCTGGGCGCCAACGAGGGAGATACGGTGAGCTACAAGGCCCCCAACGGCCGTGAGATTTCCGTCGTCATCAAGGAAGCGAAGCCTCTGAGCTGACCATATGCGCGTCCCCGCTGACCGGGGACTGGTGATTGTTGCTGCGCCATCAGGGTCGACATGACTCACTTCGGGCTGTACGGTTTTATGCCGTGCAGCCCTTTCCAATATAAACTACGTTGTCAGAGCCGTCTCACTTGACTATCATTGAACCATAGGTTGTTGTGTTGGCCTATATACCGCAGACGCCAATTCAATGGAGAAGACATGAATGGGAAAATGCTCTCTGCCGTCGGCAACCGTTATAAGTACGTTGTCGCCGAGCTTCCTCCCATCTCAGGCAATGGCTGCCTCCTGTCTTACGCGCGGTATGGGATGTGTGTGCCTAGAACTTCATATAGTGCGAATTTCTGACATAGCTTATGTGAGGAGTTGTTTCTGATGAGACGTTCAACGAAGATTTCAATCGGCGTTACGACGGTGGTTATCGTAGTTGCTGCTGTCATCTGATGATGGTACGTACACGCCCATCAATCCCGCCAGCGGCATGCTCGGAGTCGGTGGACAGCAGGTCGCTGCTCTCTCATCCGACGGACGATCCGCCACTGGCGCCACGCTCCAGGTCTATGCTGAGGCTGTGGACTAGAAAAGCGTTTCTAAGTGCGCGCCGAAACGATGAGTGCGCGCACATAGGCACGCAAATGGCCCGGTTTGCGTTCTTAAGTGCGCACGGTTGTCGTTTCGACGCGCACTTAGGAACGCTCTAGTGCGTTGTATAGCGGTCTCGATTTTGTTTCGACCATCACGTGTTACGACGAGTGAAGGCGATGTTCGTTGTGGGCTGGTGGCCTTCTTCAGACTCGCTCCGCGAGCTGGACCGAGGACGTCCGCACCACGACCGGCAACCGCAGTTTCATGGAAGAGCTGGCCGAGTGCTCTTGGAATATGTAAGCGTCTTCGTGAAAGCGGAATGGTCTAGGGCGTCAATTCCGCCTAGAGATCTCCGCCCAATCTCGTCTCTTTATCGGAACAGCAAACACGGTCCACGATTGACATGGGCGTTGACGCTGATTCATGAGGGGAGTATTCTGGATATTACGACAGACAGTTGTCTGGTAATGTCCAAAGGAGGACTGTATGAATATCAAAAACAAAAATAATGGCGATATCGATTGCCAGTATGTTGGCGCTGTCTCCGTTGGGGATGGCGTCTGCACATGAGACAACCGTCAGCGTCGCAGACGATGCCGCAGCAACCACAGTAGAACCGCGGTATGGCGAGAAAGGGAATCATCGTGAACACGACGCGTAATAAACTACTGAACTGGTATCCGATCATGGCGGTGCTGGTGCTGATTGTATTCGTGGGCGGAGCCTGGCTCTGGGCGTACCGCACGACTCCAAGCGCCTCCGCAATCACCGGCGAGCTCAACGCGATTCCTGTCAATGTGACCAGCGAACAGCTGATCCGTGACGGATACATTGATCTCACCAAAGTAGGAGAATCCTCCAACGTCGCGGTGAATGAGTTTCTTGCCGAAGCGAAACAGCAGGAAGCCCCCGTACTGAAATACATCAACATGGAGAAGGAGCCTCACGGCTCACGTCCTGTGGTATGACCCATATGATTCGACCCCTTGGGCCAAAGCCAAGGATGGTTCGGTCGTGATCTACCACAACCAGACCGGGCGAATCCGTGCATGGGCGTGGCGCAACGGTGAGATTGTCCAAAACGGTGAACGCTACAGCTCCAAAGCGGTGACGGTCACGAAGGACGGAGTCAACACCATGCTTCTGCCGTGGCGGCCGGCTGCGCCCGATGTGGTCCCGGAAGATGACGACGGGGCATCATCGTTGGCGCTGTATTCGTATCGTTCGTGATTGCATAGCAGCATTCCACCGGTTCTGCGGGGGCATGGGCGCATGTCTTTGTCGTGCATGCCCCCGCGCGGCCATTCCACGGATGGCGGCGTGATGACGTCTTATTTGGTGTCCATGGTCGGGGCATCACCTGATGTGCGGTGCGCCGTCGGTGCCGCGCCCCAGGTCTATGCTGAGGCTGTGGACTAGAAAAGCGTTTCTAAGTGCGCGCCGAAACGATGAGTGCGCGCACATAGGCACGCAAATGGCCCGGTTTGCGTTCTTAAGTGCGCAGGATTGTCGTTTCGGCGCGCACTTAGGAACGCTTTCATGTGTTACTTGGCGGTTTGCGGGGGAGGGGAGTCTGATTATTGCGGATTATAGCGGGTGATGATGGTCGCTGTAGCCTGGTAACCGCCCTCAGTCTCGCTTTGCGCGCCAGCTCCCGCCAGCGGGAGCATAAGTTGTGTGGTGCTCGCTGGCGGGCTGACCTGAGCGGCGATGGTCACGGCCAGAGATGCACGATCACCATGTAGATCGCGACCATGTGGCAGGCGTAGCCGGCGACGGTGCCACAGTGGAAGATCTCATGGAATCCGAAGACGCGTGGCCACGGGTCAGGCTTGCGCAGCGCGTAGACGATGGCGCCGAGGATGTAGCAGGCGCCTCCCGAGGCCAGCAGCACCACGACGGCAGGGCCGGCGGCGGGGGAGACCCAGAAGAAGTACATGAACGCCACGCCGGAGACTCCGAACACGATGTAGACGACGGTATACAACCAGCGCGGGGCGCTGATCCAGATCACATGGATGATGAGCGCCACCAGCGTGCAGCTCCATATGCCGGCGATGATGGCGTTGCGCATATGCGGGGCGAGCGCGAACGACACCGGCGTATATGTGCCCGCGATGAGCAGGAAGATGTTCACGTGGTCGATGCGCCGCAGCACGTCGGTCACGCGGGGCGACCAGTCGCCGAGGTGGTAGGCGGCTGAGTTGCCAAACAGGATCAGCGAGCAGGTCATGAACACCGCGCAAGCCCATTTCAGGGGCGCGCCGTGGGCCAGACATATCAGGACGATGCCGGCGGCGAGCGACAGCGGCGTGGCGATTGCGTGAATCCACCCTCTCATCAATGGCTTGGGCCGTCCGTGCACGTCGAGACGGATCTTGCGCTCCACTTCCGCCGGGGCGATTCCCTCGATGCGCGCGGCGTGAGCCTCGCCCTTGGCGAGGGTCCTGGTGGCTTTTTCCTCGGCCTTATGTCGGATCGCCTCGGCCTTCGCGCGGGATTTCGCCCTCACCGCGTCGGCCTTCGCCTGCAATGCGACTTCCCGCGCCTTGATGACAGCGGCTCGCTTCGCTGCCACCGTCGCGTCGTCCTGTACTGCCATATGACCTCCCCGATTGGTTACGGAAACGTAACTTACGTTAGCGTAGGTTATAGACTTGTCCGCTCACGGATGTGCTCATGAAGTACTGATGACGATTGCGTCATGCATCGGCATGGTATTGCGTATCATGGTACTCATGGCTGATTTCACACACATTCTGGCTACTCGACCTGACTTCACCGAAAGCGATCGCGAATGGCTGCACCATCTGGTCGCCGACTGGCAGGTGATCGCCGATCTGAGCTTCGCCGACCTGCTGCTGATCGTGCAGGACGGCGACGGCAACTACCGCATCGTCGAGCAGTGCAGGCCCTCCACCGTGATGACCCTGAGAATCGATGACGCCGTCGGCGCGCTGGTCGCCCCGGAAATGGTGGGGGAGCTGGATGCCGCCATGCAGTCGAAGACCGTGTTCAGGTCCACTGTGCTCAGGGCGGTCGGCAAATCCACGGTCTGCAACGTGTACGCCCCCATCCGTCATGACGGCAAGACGCTGGGGCTTGTCGTGCGTGAGACCAACATGGCCACGCGCGAGTCGAACGGCCGGTACGAGTCCGAAAGCATCAACGCGGGCAAGCAGTTGTACGAGATGATTCCCCGTGGCCAGTTCCCCTACGTCAACGCGATCATGAGCCAGCGCCATGTCGCACGTGTCTCGGACGGCTTCATCATGCTCACGCAGGAGGGCATCGTACGCTACGCCTCGCCCAACGCCATCAGCTGCTTCAGAAGGCTGGGATGCCTGATGACGATGCAGGGGCATTTCCTCAGTGAAATCGGCACCGACTTGCTGCGTCGCAACGATCCAGTCCCCGAGGCGCTGCCGATGGTGCTGATGGGCAAGGATGCAGTGGATTCCGAAATCAACGCCAACCGATCCGCGGTATCCGTCCGGTCTCTGCCCCTGTACGACAATAACGGGCGCACCGGGGCGATCATCCTGTGCCGTGACGTCACCGAGCTGCGCAGGCGTGAAGTCGAACTGCAGACCAAGAACGCCACGATCTCGGAGATCCACCATCGTGTCAAGAACAACCTGCAGGCGGTCTCTGCGCTGCTCAGGCTCCAGGCGCGCAAGACGAAGTCCAGTGAGGTCAAAAAAGAGCTTGAAGAGGCACAGCGCCGCGTGCAGACCATCGCCATGGTGCACGAGGGACTGAGCCAGACCGCCGATGAGATCGTCGATTTCGACAAGGTCATCTCCAACCTGCTGAAGATGAGCGTCGACTTGGCCACGATGTGCGACCAGCACATCCACATCGATTACGTCGGCAAGTTCGGCATGATGCCCGCACAGGACGCGACCCCACTGTCACTGGTGCTCACCGAGCTCATCACCAACTGTGTGGAGCATGGTTTCGAGGGACGCAAGGAGGGGCATATCACCATCTCCGCCGGGCGCAGCGGCAACAGCCTCAATGTCGTGGTGGAGGATGACGGGTCGGGGCTCGCCAACGAGGAACACGACGGTCTGGCACGCTCCTCGGGCTCCGGATTGGGCACGCAGATCATCAACACGTTCGTCACCAACGATTTCGGCGGCAGCGTGCGCTGGGAGCCGCGTCACGAAGGCGGCACCCGGGTCATCCTCGACATGACGCTGCGCGCGGCGCAGAACGAGTGACGGCCGCTTGACGGCCCGAAAACCTGCCGAAACATGATTGAAGGGTGGCCTCCCTGTGGGGGAGACCACCCTTTTCGCAGCATATGGAGCTATGAATCGGCTGCGGCGAGGAGTCGGTTGTGACGAGGAGCGACTCAGACCTGCAGCTGCATGGCCTGGGAGCGACGCGCGCGCATCGCGCGACGCTTCAGGGCGCGGCGTTCGTCTTCGCTCAGACCGCCCCAGACACCATAATCCTGATTGGTGTCCAACGCGCACTTCAGACAGGCGTCAATCACCTTGCAGGTGCGGCAGACCGCCTTAGCTTCCTCGATCTGCTGGTATGCGGCTCCCGTGTTTCCCACCGGGAAAAACAGTTCCGGGTCCTTGTCTCGACATGCTGCCTTGGCACGCCAATCAAAAGCGCTGCTCATGTGTATCACCCTCCTCCCATCGCCTATTGCCGACGACGAGCTTTCAAGTCATACATTAGGTAACCACGAAACGAATGTTTTTTCAAGAGGTTTTCGCTCTCAAGTGTGAAGAACTTCAGATTTTGGCCATGGCGCACTGTATCCACAGGGCGTTCCCCTCGCGCAGCAGCACGGCGCGGCCCGCCGTCATGATGTCATCCGGCCCGCATTGCGACAGCAGGCCGGCGGGTATGCCATCCATCAGGTCCACGGTACGTTCCCCCGTGGGGAAGACTATTCTCGTGCCGCAATGCTCGGGGATTCGGATGTGCTTGGAGGTCTCCACGGCGAACACGACGGTGACGTCGTGGTCGCCCAGCGCGTCCTTGAGCCGTGCGCATAGCGGGTCCGTGCCGAACGGATCGAACAGTGTGTCGGCATCGTCCACCAGCCACAGCAGATGCGGGGATACGGGAGGTGGCGATTCGGAGGAGAACCGCACCCGTCTGTGATGGCGTACCGTCGACGTGACGAACGCCCGTCCCTCACGGCGTGTCCAGCGCACGCACAGGCCGAGAATGTCGCGTGAACGGTGCGCTAGCAAGGCGAGAATCGTGGACTTGCCGCGTCCTGCGCTTCCGATGATCCCGACATTGCCGGCGTTCACGGCGAGTTCCGCCACATCGATGCCGATGCCGTCATCGGCAAGGGCGAAGGGCACTGAGGGAACGTCCGATGACCGTGCGGGCAGCATGTCGGCCTCCACGATGCGGGGTAGCGGGGCCGTGAACAGCGCCGAGGCATGGACCAGACCATGAAATGCCGCAGCTGTGCGCGCGGCCTCGACCATCGCGCCGATGTCCGATACAAAGGCGCATCGGAACGGCTCCACGGATTCACCGTCGTTGCGCCATGCGCACCCGGGAGCGGACGGGCTGATGGATGCCGCCCGCCCGTCTCCCAGCAATTCGATGGATTGCAGGCCGTCCCGGACACGCAGGCATATGTTCAGCGCCATGTTCGCTTTCATGTCGGCGCTGACCTGTCCCAGCGGGTTCTGCGTACAGGCGATGACATGCATGCCCAGGGAGCGCCCCAGCGAGGCGATGCGCACCAGCCGGTCCACATAGTCGGGCAGCTGGTTGTTCAGCGCATGGAACTCGTCGATGACGACGATCAGCGAGGGCGGCGGGGATTGCAACTGCCCGATCGAGCCGACACGCTCCGCGGCGACCAGATGCTCCCTGCGTCGCAGCTCCAGCTCCAGCGCCCTCAACGCGCGAACGGCGTGATTCAGATCGAGGTCGCACACGCTGCCCACGGTATGCGGCAGCCGCTCGATGACGCTGAACGCCGAACCTCCCTTGAAATCCAGGAACACGAAATGCAGCCGGTCGGGCGGATTGCGCACCGCCATGGCCAGGCACCAGCTTTGCAACAGCACGGATTTGCCGGAGCCCGTGGTGCCGGCGACCAAGGCGTGCGGCCCTTGGCGGGGCAGATCGATCGTGAACGGCCGCTGCCCCGACCCCATGCCCACGGTGACGCACAGCGACGGGGAGGCGAGCCATGTTCTCGCGATGATGCGCCATGGCAGCGGCTCGGCCTGAAGCCCCGTCAGCTCCTCCAGTGAGGGCGAGCGAATCCGTGACGGATCCTCCGACTCGCCTTCATCCTTGTCTCGATCGGCTCCGTCCGCCGATCCATGATGGCGGCCCCGGGCTCCTGCCATATCGGTGGGCCGACTTGGGCGGCCGCCCGCAGCGTCGTGGCTCGTCGTCCCGGATTCGTCGCGGCGTGACGATCCACGACGGTCAGCAAGGGATGACGCCGCCGAAGCCATGCATCCCACCATGCCCGGCGCGACCATGGCGGCGAACAGCCAACGTCGCTCCAGCAGAAGCATGATGACCATCAACGCCTGTGCGGCGATGGGCGCGACCAGCGTGATCATCGGCAGAGCGGACGATCCGCGCGCGCGTCGCTCGCGCCTGGGACGCCGCCTGCCTCGGCCGCGCCGCCCGCGCCTCGAATCCGGGTTCCTGCCTTCGTCCATGCCCTCAGTGTGGAACGGCGTCGCCGGCATGCGCAAGCTTGGGGGAACAATGTGGTCGAAGGCTACCGAGTTATCCACATTTCGGCGTGTCGTGGCCGGCGGGTGGAACACGCCAACCGGCCACGACGAGGCATGCGGCCTGCCGCATCATTCTGCGATCACTGGTTGGCCAGCGTGCCCACGGCGCCCGGCTTGTGGCTGCCCGAAGCGAGCTCTCTGAACAGTTCGAGGTTCTTCGCGTCATCCAGCAGCACCGACGAGCCGACCCCGGACACGTTGTAGCCGGGATTCGTCCAATAGACACTGCCGCTGATGCCGTTGTCGGAGGTGGCGTCGCGGAACGCGAACACCATCTGTGCGAGCGTGTACGGGTTCGTCTTGGAATCGACGGTGATGGACGCCAAAGCGGCTTTCAGCGTCTTGTTGAGTTTCGGGATGTTGGTCAGCGTCTTGCCGGACATGGCCTTCTTCGCGATGGCTCCGATGACCTGTCGCTGGCGTTCGGCGCGGCCGAAATCGCCCTTCGGGTCGGAGTAGCGCATGCGCGAGAACGCCAGGGCGGTCGCCCCATCGGCCGTGTGGCATCCCGCGGTCCAGTTGAGATTGGACAGGGCGTCGTTCACGGTCTGGTCATAGCACAGGTCGACCCCGCCCAACGCGTCGACCACATCCTTCAAACCGTTGAACTTGATCTGCGCGACGTGGTCGATCTTCTGGCCGGTGATGGTCTCGACCTGCTGGACGAGCGCCTTCTCGCCGGACAGCTGGGCGACGGCGTTGATCTTCATATAGGTGCCGTTCACCTGCACCAGCGAATCGCGCGGGATGGAGATGAGCGAGCGGGTGCCGGAATTGGGCTTGGTCAGCACGAGGATCGTGTCGGTGCGGAACCCGGTGATCGTCTTCGCCTCTTCGCCGGTGCGCTGGTCGGATCCGAGGATGAGCCAGCTGGTGCCTGACGTGTTGGCCTTGTCGGACAGCCAGGGCTGCTTGTCGAGATGACCGTCGACCCAGTTCCACAGTCCGAACGTCACCAGCATGATGACGACCAGGAGCGCCGCCAAAACACTTGCGACGATACGTCCCACGGGGCGCTTTCTGCGCATGGCGGTGGCTGCCGGCCTCCCGGACATGCCACGGCCGCCTCCCTGTGCGGCCGGCATGCCGTAACCGTCAGGGCTCTGCGGGCCCTGACGTTGTGCGGAGGCGAACATCGACTGCGCACCCGCGCCCTCGCCCGGACGAGGCTGGTTCGAAATAGTATGCGTGGAGCCCGCTGCACGGCGGGGCTGGCGTCGGGCCGCAGAAGCGGCGTCCTGCATGGGAGAGACCGGTTGCAGGCGGGCGTCCTGCTCGGATGCGGACCGCCTGGTCGACCTGGATACGCGACGCGATGAATTCGGCGTGAAACTGGGAATCACGTCCTGTGCGGCCGGCATGCTTTGCGCTCCCTGAGCGCCTGCCGAGGTCTGCCGACGCGACGGCACGCCTGCCTGCGGACCGGCTCCGGGCACGGCCTCGCCGGCGGCCGACGGACGCGGCACCTGCCCGCTGGGGCGACGCTTGCGCGTGCCGGAGGGAATGAAGCTGGGAGGATTGTCCTGTGGGCTGACTCCACTGTTTCCTTCGCTCATTGTTCCTCCAGTGCCTCGTGTTCTCAATCCCTTTTACACGTTGTCATGAGTCATTGTCGTGTCCGTTGCCCATTCCTCTGCAGTAACGGCACATACGTGAAGGGCTGGTGGTCGGATATGACAGGGAATGAAGAAGGCATGGGGGTGAAGGCTGATGTCGCTTACCACACTTTCGCTCTTCTGCGCTGCATTGACACGGGGTAGACTTGACAAAGGTAAGTCGCATGTGTGTAATTACCCTGATGGACGTCCATAGCAGCATCGGCAAGGAGGAGCGACACATGTGGGGAGTGGTCGACGATTCCGCCGAGGATCCGATGAGTGAGCTGTGGGGCCTGTTCAAGTCGGACGACGATGTTTCCTGGCAGCATAAGGCCCTGTGCTCCCAGACCGATCCGGAAGCTTTTTTCCCCGAAAAAGGCGGGTCGACGCGTGATGCGAAACAGGTGTGCGTCCGCTGCGAGGTGCGCGAGCAATGCCTGCAATGGGCCATCGAACACGATGAGCGTTTCGGCATCTGGGGCGGTCTGAGCGAACGCGAACGCCGCCGCTATAAGAAGGAACACAAGGAACGTGCGTGACGCGGCGGCCGTGCGTCGCATAGACTGGAGATTATGAGTTCCACAGGCAATAGCGATATTCAGCGGATTCTGGCCGATGTCATGGCGAACAGGCCATATTCGCATCGGCAGAATGTCGATCCGACCGTCGTGGCGGTGGTGACCGTTGAAGAGGACATGCGGTTTCTCCCCGACACCATGGGGGCGCTGCTCAGACAGACGGTGCTGCCGGGCGTGATCGTCATCGCCGATTGCGCCGGCGGCGACAATCCTCCGGTGCAATCGCAGTTCCAGGTCATTCCTGCGCCGTCGGGACTGGTCAGCTCCGTTCCGCAGCCCAAGACTGTCACGGTCGAGCTGGTCGGCGTCAAGGGCGCCCGTTCGTTCTATCACGGCGTTGCCAAGGCGCTGCATGACGCGCAACTCGACTCGTCCACCCGCGCGGTCTGGCTGTTGCATGACGATTCACGGCCCGCGGACGACACATGCCTCGAATCATTGCTGGAGACGTGGCGTAACGATCCGACCGCATCGGTGCTGGGAGCCAAGCAGCTGGACTGGCAGGCCAAACACCTGCATGACGTCGGCGCGTATGCGTACCGGCATCGCGTGGAGTCGCTGGTGGTCGACGGCGAACCGGATCAGGAGCAGTATGACGGCCGCCGTGACGTGTTCTCGGTGAGCCTCGCGGGCACGCTCGTCTCGATCGAGACCATGCACGAGCTTGGCGGTGCCGACGACTGGTTCACCACATTCGCCGAATCGGAGGATTTCTGCCGGCGCGTATGCCTGAGCGGCCGGCGCGTCGTGGTGGTGCCCCAGGCGCGTATCGCCCATCGGCGGGCGCGATTCGAAGGGGTGCGCACCAAGGGCGGCGAGCCCATGGACGAGGATCGTCCCATTGACAGTTCGATGGCTCGCATCAGGGGGAGGATGCGCTACTCCTATACGGACACGCGCCTGATGATGTGGCCGTTCGTCTGGGTGTTCGGCGTGTTCGCCGCGATTGGCAAGACGATCGCGAAACTGTTCGCCAAGCGTCCGTACGAGGCGCTGTGCGAACTGGTCGCCCCTTGGACGCTGTGGGGTGGCCTGCCTCGCGCCATCGCGGCCCGTCGCCGCGTCAGCCGCCAGGAGTCGGTGCCGATCGGACGTCTCGGCGTCCTCGTCGCCAACCGGCAGCAGGTGGCGCAGTGGCATGACCGCGTACAGGCGCTATCGGACCAGCGCCATGTCGTCCTGCTGTCGCCGCTGGCCAAGGCCCACTTGCGCCGGCGTGCGATTCAGCGCTGGCTGCTCGCGGTGGCGATGGCCTTGGTATGCTTCGGCGTCGTGGCGGTGATGCACGGCACCACATTGCGTGCCGTTCTGTCGGGAGCGTCCCTGTACTCCGATTCGCTGCTGCCGACCGGCGGGGACTTCGGTCAGCTGTGGCGAGCCGCCACCACGTCGTGGGTGTTCGGTGACGGCGTCGCCGCCCCGCCCGCACCGTGGCTGCTGGTATGGGGACTGGCCTCGGTGATAACGGCCGGCAATGTGTCTGCCGCGATCGCGTTGGTGACGTTTGCCGCGGCACCCCTCATGGCGTTGTCCTTCTGGGCGTTCGCCGGCGTGTTCACCCGTTCCGACGCGGTCCGTGTCGCATGTGGACTGCTGTGGGCGTCGTTCGCGCTCGGCCTGGGGCTGTTCTCCGCAGGCGATGTGCCGATGCTCACCGTGATGGTGTTCCTGCCGGCCGCGTTCGCCTTCGTGTTCCGCGCGGTGGGTCTGTATCGCACCGAGGACCAGGTGACGGCCCATCCTTCCGTTCAGGCTGCGGCTCTTGCGGCGTTGTGCTTCGTACCCCCGGTCGCCGCCGAGCCCCAGCTGATGCTGTCCCTGATCGTGGTGTTCGTCGTGTTCCTCGCCGTGGTGCCGCGGCATCGCGCGATGCTGCTGCTGATTCCGCTGCCGTCAGGGTTCGTGATCGCGCCGACCATCATCAACGCGGTGCACCATGCTTCGGAAGGGGCGTGGCGTCAGCTGTTCGGTGATGTGATGGTGCCGTTATCCGCCAGGAACGGCGCTCCGGATGCTTCCGGGTTCGCCACGCTGGCCATGCGTGCGTTCGGTGTCGATGATACGGCCGGCAACGGTCTGGCAGGCCTGTCGGCGGCCGGCGTTTTCGGTATCGGCGTCCTGGTGCTGCTGGCCGTGGTGACGGTGCTTGCGGTGGCGTCGCTGTTCCTGCCCCTCGCATTGCGCGCCTCGCGCATGATGTGGGTCGTCACGCTCAGTGGTGGGGCGCTTGCCGTCGCATCGTCGAGGATCGTCGTGGCCGTCGATGATGATGGTCCTGTCGCGGGTTCCGTGCTGCCCGGCGTGGTGTTCGCGCTGCTTGGTCTGCTCGCCTGTGTCGGATTGGCCTCCGGAATGGCGGTCCACCGGTTCTCCCTGTTGCGGCAGGGGAATGGCTCGCAACCCGTGCTGACACGTCTTGAAGGCCGCAAGGCCAAAAACGCCAAGGTGCATGCGGTGTTCGCCCGTATCGGGCGCGGCGTGCTGGTGGCCGTGCTGGTGGCCGGTGCCGTGTCATGCACTGCGGCGTCAGCCATGGAACCGGGGTCGAACGGTCTGCACGCGTCCCGTTCCGATGACGGGCTGCCCATGGTCGCCACCGATTATCTCGGCAAGGACGACGCGCACCGCGTGCTCGCCATCACCGCCGAATCATCCACCGGCGTACGGTATACGACGATGCGCACGTCACGCGGCGATCTGATGGACAGCTCTCCGGCATTGCGTGCCCGAGTCGCGGATGGCGGTCATGACTCCCGCGACGCCGTACTGTCGTCCGCGAGCGCCCGACTGCTGGTCAGCGCCGATGCCGACGCGATCGCCGATATCAGCGCGTTGGGTTACGGCGGCCTGTACGTGGTCCGCCCATCGGCTGACGATGGCGGCTCCCAGGCCACGGAACAGTTGATTTCGAACATCACGGCGAGTGAGGGTATCCAATCCGTGGTGAGTAACACGTCGGGTGTCTATTACCGGCTCACGCTCGTCGACAGCGCGACGCAGCGCGTGCCGCAGGACGGCATGCTGAAACAGCGGCATCTTGCCTACCGGTATGCATGGCTCGTGTGCATGGGCGTGGTGATGGGGCTGTATTGTGTCGTCGCGTTCCCGCGCAGCCACCGTCGTTTCATCGAGGAGGACCAATGAGCAGCCAAGTCAAACGTGGAGGCAAGGTCTGGAAGGCTGTGGTCGGCGTCATTTCCACGGTGATCATCGTCGGCCTGTTCGTCGCCCTGCTGGTACTGACGGCATCGGGCCATTGGGTCGACTCCGTCTCGTCGGATTCGGCGTCCGTCTCGCACGCGGTGAGCCAGAGGCGGATCACCGCATACTGCCCGTCCCGCATGACATTGCCGGATGCATCGGCGTACGGTGACAGCGAATATCAGCCGAGTGAAGGCGACATCTCGTCTTCGGCTGGATTCGCCGCGTTCGGAGCGGTGTACCGGTCTCAGTTCGGCGCGCTTGACGGCTCCGGCGATACCACGCAGCTCAAGGACCTCGACCCTACGGATACCGCGAACGTCATCGCAGCCTCGGCCGACGTCGACCGTACGTCGCTGCTGTTCGACACGCAGCTGTTGGAATCGGCCGCGGGCGTCGGCGCTTCCGCGTCCGTGGCGTCCTGGGCGACGAAGGGCGACCTGCGCGGCCTGTCCGCGACATTCTGCGATGTCGGTGCGCTGGAGCAGTCGTTCGTGCTGCCTGACACGCAGACCGGCACCACCCAGCAGCTGGTCGTGGCCAATTCGTCTTCGAAGGCCACTGTGGTGGATGTTCGGGTGTGGGGTACGGAACAGTCCGGTGCGCTGGCGTTGTCCACGGGAAGCACGCTGACCGTCGCGGCGAACGCCGAATCCGTGCTGAGTCTTTCCGCGGCCGCAAGCGGGCAGAAGGGGCTGTATGTCACGGTTTCGAGCCGGCAGACGCCGGTATCGGCATCGGTGCGCGTGATCAGGACCGAAGGGCTGAACCCGAAGGGATCGGATTACGCCGCCGCGGCCGGGGAGGCGTCCAAGGAGCTCGTCTTCCCGGCCGTCGCGGAGGGAGACAAGGCGACACTCACCGTATACGCGGCCGGTTCGGGGTCGCTCACCGCCGCATGGGTCGGCGCGGCCGGGCAGTCCGTCCATCAGTATTCGGGCGACCGCGTCACCACCATCGATCTGGGCGATGTTCCCAAAGACGCGTCGGCGCTGAAGATCACAGCGGATACGAAGGTGACGGCAGGTGTGACCGTCAGCCGTGACGGGAACGGGAACCAGTCCGATTTCGCGCTGATCGGCGCCGCGCAGACAGACGACCGGTCGGCCGCCGTCATTCCCTCCGGTCTTGACGGCCGTGTGAGCGTGGTGAACGCGTCTTTATCCAGCAAACAGATGCACATGACCGGTTACGACGACAAGGGTGCCGCGGTGGGGGAGAAGACCATCACGGTGGACGCCGGTGCCGCGGCGAGCTTCGACGCGTCGGATTTGGGGAAGAACGTCTTCGCGGTGGCCGCCGACGGCAAGGGACTGGCATGGGGTGTCCGGTTGTCCAGCTCCGCGGTGAGTGACGCCAAGCTCGCCGGCATCGCCTACATCGGTGCCACGCCGTTGATGCCGCTGCAGGAGAGGATCTGGGCGCGGTCGGATATGACCATCGTTCACTGACGGTCGGTCGGCGGAATGTTCCGTGGTGCTCCCTATGAGGGGTGCTCTATGAGGTTTCGCCCCGACAGAGCCTTACAGGCTCCAATCCGGGTCGATCTCATCCGGCCGGCGGCCATAGAGCTCGGCGAGCCGAAGCACCACCTCATCGCGGATGGCCAGTTCCAGATCCATGCGGCTGCGTGATTTGCTCTGTATCGGCATGCGGTACAGCACGATGCGGGCGGGGATGCCGTGGCTCGCAGGGAAACACTGGGACGCGAACGACGGCTCCGGCTCCCAAGGAGCCGGCTGCGAGGGCGGCACATCCTCCACGGCGAACTGCACCGGCTTGACCAGTTGCGGCCAGGCACCGTTCAGACGCCGGATCTGGGCCGCGACCATGTCGTCGAACGCGCCGCTGCGGGTGCGGTAGCGCGGGAGCCGCGTGCCGAACATCGGCGTGCGCATGCCCCGCCCGTGACGATTGCGATACGTTGGTCGTTCCCATGGTGCCTGTTGCATGGACTCCACTGTAGGACAAGCCGGCGGCAATGCGTTAGGATACTGTTCATCGACAAGGTTTCCTGGGGAGGTGTGCAGATGCCAACAGCGACCGTGCACGCTTGGAATGATACCGGTTGGCGACACGACGGCGCACATGCGCGTCTGATCGCCTTCGACCTGGACAACACGCTGGCCGTCTCCAAACAACCGATGAAACCGGATATGACCGTTCGCATCGAGGCGCTGACCGAACTGATGCCGGTGGCGATTGTGACCGGCGGCGGGCGTGAACTGGTCATCAGTCAGGTGCTCGACGTGCTGGGTCCCCGAGCTGACCTTTCCAACCTGCATGTGATGCCGGCGGGGGGATCGAGCTATTACCGCTGGCGCGAGGGCGCATGGCGTCTGGAATACGAGAGGACGCTGTCGGCCCGGGACAGGGACGCGGCCATATTGTCGCTGACTCGACGCGCCCGAGAGCTGGGCATGTGGCCGGAGCACCCGTGGGGGGAGTCCATCGAGGATCGTGGCAGCCAGATCACGTTCTCGGCTCTGGGGCAGCTCGCGCCGATCGAGGAGAAGCGCCGCTGGGATCCCGACGACACCAAAAAGCGGCGGCTCGTCGCCGCGGTGGCGGGCGACCTCGGTCATCTGCGCGTACGCGCGGGCGGCTACACGAGTGTCGATGTGAGCGCCGGAAACACCGACAAGGCGTTCGCCCTGCGCGAATTGGCGGGACGGCTCGGCATCAGCACCGGTGACATCATCTTCGTGGGCGACCGGATGACGCCCGGCGGCAACGACTATCCTGCCGCGCAGGCGGGGGCTATCGCGCTTCAGGTCACCGGACCGCAGGATACCGTGCGTCTGTGCGACATCCTGCTGCCTTTGCTGGGTGGCGAGCCGGTTCGGCAGGACGGATGAACCATGGGATGGCACGGTTTCGCGCGAATGCTCACAGAAGTGGCCGGATCGCTGCGGGACGTGCTGCTGCCGCGTGGCTGTGCGGGATGCGACATACCGGACGCTGTGCTGTGCGATGACTGTCGCGCTTCGGGTGGCGGCTTCATGTCGTTCGCTATGCCTGGCACGGTTTCGGGCCGGGCGATTGCCTGCGGCGCATATCGCGGGCCGCTGCGCCGTGCGATACTGCGATGGAAGGATCATGGCGACGAGGAATGCGATGGCCCGTTCGCCGATATGATGGCCGACGCGCTGCTTTCGTCGGGCCTGCTGGCTTCGGATCCGATGCCGGTGACGACATTGGTGCCGGCCCCATCCTCCCCGCGTTCGATGAGGGAGCGCGGACGGTGGCATATGCGTAACGTGACGAACTCATTGGCACGGTCGCTGCGGCGGCGTGGCATGGACGTCGATACGGCCGCGCTGCTGCGGACGACGAAGACAAGCGGCAAATCCGTGCAGATGCACGGCGCCGCCCAGCGTTCGCGGCGTCTGCAGGGGCATATCGTCATCGCTGCGCGCCCACCTTACCCACGCAACGTGATCCTGGTGGACGACATCGTCACCACGGGCACCACGGCCCGGCAATGCGTGCAGGCGCTCAACGCCGCGGGAATACATGTGACAACGGTCATCTGCCTGGCGCGCACCCTGCGCGCCGGCGAAAACACAGACGACTAGCCAAATCCCCTCCCGCCAGCGGGAGGGGACTTGGCTAGCCGGAGGGTGACCACCACCCGGTCGAGCCGCACACCCGCCATCCGCGCAGATCACCAGCGCAATCCAGTTATTTCCGTCGCAGCCGACGCTGTGGATGAAAACTGCCCGTGACCACGCCCCATATCACGACATCCCCATGTTCGGAGGGGACGAAATCGGGGTAGCGGGGATTCTCCGCGTGCAGCATGGGGCGGCCGTCGCGCGACAGCAGTCGCTTGACCGTCAGCTCCCCATCGAGCACGGCCACCACCACATCGCCGTCCTCGGGCGTCAGCGAACGGTCCACGACCAGCCAATCGCCGTGGAAAATGCCGGCCCCCTCCATGGAGTCGCCGGCGACGGTGACGATGAATGTGTATTCCGGGTGCTCGATCACATGAGCGTCAAGGCTGAAGCCCTCCTCCCGCCCGTCCAAGGCGGGGGAGGGGAAGCCGGCCGCTACCATCTCGGTGACGATCGGCACGGGACGGTGATCCGGTCGCGCATGAACCACCGAACGTGCCGTGCAGGCTTCGGGAGCGCAATCCCGGCTCACAACAGGGCCCGCGCCGAACCGTCGGTCGCCGGCTCATCATCGGCGATATGGTATTTCGGCAGCACGATCTCGAAATCCGCGCCGCGCGGGTCGTCGACCACCCGGACCGTGCCGCCGTGCAGCTGTGCGGCCCAACGCGCGATCGACAATCCGATGCCGGTGCCGCCCGATTCGGTGCCGGGGCCGCTGCGCCCTTTGACGAACCGGCGGAAGATGTCGGAACGTTCCTCGACGGGAATCTGAGACCCGAAATTCACCACATTCGTGACGATTGTGCCGGTGTCGGCATTCTCCCGAGCCTCGATCAGCACGCTGGTGCCGTCCGCGGAATGCTTGAGCGCGTTCGCGATGATATTGGTGAACAGCTGGCGCAGCCGATCCTGATCGCCCTCCATCCAGATATCGGAATCCACGTGCAGCATGATGTCGTGCGCGTGCCCGGCGTCCGCGATCTCCAGCGGCTCGATCGTCTCGTCGAGGAAATCATGCAGGCAGAAACGTTCGATGTTCAGGCTCGCCGCGCCCGCCTCCATGCGAGACAAATCGAGCAGGAACGCTATCAGGTCGGATAGCCGGTGCGTCTGACCCAGAATGCCCTCAAGATTGGCCGGCGTGGGCTCGACCACCCCGTCCGCCATGTTCTCCACCATCGCCTGCAGCGCGGAGACGGGGGTGCGCAGCTCGTGACTCACGTTCGCCACCACATCGCGCCTCATCTGATCGGCGTGCTGCAGTTCCTCGGCCATTTCGTTGAACGTGCGGGCCAGCTGGCCGATCTCGTCGTTGCTGTTGGTCGCCACGTGGACGCGGACGCTGTAATCGCCCTCCGACATCGCCTCGGCCGCGTCACGCAGCTGCTTCAGTGGCGCGATCAGACCCCGTGAGAAGAAATAGGTGATGCCCAGTGCGACGATCATGGTCAGCGGCATGGCGATCCAGCCGCTCCACCCGTACTTGAGCAGGAACCAGACCAGCACGAACGCGATGGACGTGGCGATGACGATCAGGACGCTCAATTCCATTTTCAGGGACGAAAACAGCCCGATCGGACGATCGAAATCCAATCGGGCCTGTTTCCTGTCCCGCTTCTGACGCGGCTTCATCACTGTTCCGGCGGCTCGAAAGCGTAGCCGACGCCGTGCACGGTTCGGATGGTCTCGGAACCGAGCTTATGACGCAGCGCCTTGACATGGGAGTCGACGGTGCGGGTGCCGGATGCATCCACCCAGTCCCAGACCTCTTCGAGCAGCTTCTCGCGGGTGAGCACCGACTTGGGTTTGCGCGCGAGCGTGACCAGCAGGTCGAACTCGGTCGGCGTCAGGTGCACCTGCTCGCCGTTGACCGTGACCAGACGCTGTGCCGGGTCGATGACCAGCGAGCCGAAGTTGAGGATCTTCTCGTTCTCGGAGTTCTTCGCGATGACCTTCGCGCGTTCCACGCGGCGCAGCAGCGCCTTGCAGCGGGCGATCAGCTCGCGCATGGAGAATGGCTTGGTCATGTAATCGTCGGCGCCCGCGCCGAGGCCGATGACCTTGTCCGCCTCGGCGTCGCGGGCGGTCAGGATGAGCACCGGCACCGGGCGGTCGGCCACGATGCGCTTGGTTGCTTCAAGACCATCCATGACCGGCAGCATGATGTCCATGATTACCAGGTCCGGGCGCAGCTGCTTGGCGGCCTGAACCGCGCTGGCGCCGTCGGACGCCACGCGGGCGAACCATCCCTCCGCGGTGATGCGCTGAGCGATGGCGGTGGCGAGGGTCGGCTCATCCTCGACCACCAGAATGGTCCGCGGCGTCGTTTGACGTGTTGGAGAATTAATCATGACGATTCACCTTTCAGTTTTCCGGTTTCAAGAATACCGCCCCCAATGCCGGAATGGTGAGTTTTGCCGACCAATCACGCGAATGGTACTCGCCCTTCACCGCGGCGAACGTGCCGTTGTGGATGTCGGAGCCGCCGTACTTCTTGTCGTCCGTGGTCAGCACCTCGGTCCAGTTGCCGCCCTGCGGCAGCGGAACCTGATAGTCCTGCCACGCCTCGCCGGAGAAGTTGACCACGACGACGAGCTGTTCGCCCTTGCTGCCGATGCGCAGGAAGCTGAGCGTATTGTGGTCGGCGTCATCGCTGGTCAGCCACTGGAATCCCGCCGGGTCGAAGTCCTGGCTCCAGATGGCCGGCGTGTCCTTGTAGAACTCGTTCAGGTCGGCGACGAGCTTCTGCACGCCGCGGTGGTCAGGCCAGTTGAGGGCGTCCCAGTCGACCGAACCGTCATGATTCCACTCGCCGTACTGCGCGATCTCGTTGCCCATGAAGGTGAGGTTCTTGCCCGGGTGCGCCCACTGGTAGGCGAACAGGGCGCGCACGCCGGCGTAGCGCTGCCAGTCGTCGCCCGGCATCTTGCCGAACAGCGAGCCCTTGCCGTACACGACCTCGTCGTGGCTGATCGGCAGCACGTAATGCTCCGAATAGGCGTACACCATCGAGAAGGTGATCTCGCTGTGGTGCCATTTGCGGTTGATGGGGGTCTCGTGCAGGTACTGCAGCGTGTCGTGCATCCAGCCCATGTTCCACTTGAGGCCGAATCCCAGTCCGCCGGCGTCGGTCGGTGCGGTGATGCCGGGGTAGGCGGTGGATTCCTCGGCGATCATCATGACGCCGGGGTTGTTCTTGTACGCGGTGGCGTTGGCTTCCTTGAGGAAGTCGATGGCTTCGAGGTTTTCGCGACCTCCGTAGATGTTCGGGCGCCACTGGCCGGGCTTGCGGCTGTAGTCCAGGTACAGCATCGAGGACACCGCGTCCACGCGCAGCGCGTCGATGTGGTATTCGTCGAGCCAGAAGCAGGCGTTGGCGACCAGGAAGTTGCGCACCTCGCGCCTGCCGAAGTTGAACACGTACGTGCCCCAGTCGGGGTGCTCGCCGCGCAGCGGGTCGGGATCCTCGTACAGCGGGGTGCCGTCGAAGCGTCCGAGCGCGAAATCGTCCTTCGGGAAGTGAGCGGGCACCCAGTCCATGATGACGCCGATGCCGGCACGGTGGAACTTGTCCACCAGGTACTTGAAGTCGTCCGGATTGCCGAGTCGGGAGTCCACGGCGTAGTAGCCGGTCACCTGATATCCCCACGAGCCCGAGAACGGGTGCTCGGTCAGCGGCATGAACTCGACATGCGTGAAGCCTTCCTTGGCCACGTAGTCCACGAGCTCGTCCGCCAGCTCGCGGTAGTTGCCGATGCCCTTCTTCCAGCTGCCGGCATGGACCTCGTAGATGCTGACCGGGCCGGCGTGCGGGTCGGTGTGCCTGCGGTGGTCCATCCATGCCTCGTCATTCCATTCGTGGTCCGATTCGACGACGATGGAGCCGGTCGCCGGCGGAATCTCGTGGGAGCGTTCCATCGGGTCGGCCTTCATCTTCCACTCGTGGTTCGCGTTGAGCAGCTCGTACTTGTAGACCTCGCCCGCCTTGACGCCAGGGATGAAGATCTCCCAGATGCCCGAGGAACCGAGCTCGCGCATGGCGTGGCGGCGGCCGTCCCAGGAGTTGAAGTTGCCGACCACGCGGACCGCGTGCGCGTTGGGCGCCCAGACGGTGAACGAGGTGCCCACGACCTGGTGGCCGGGAGCACCGTCGGCGCCGCCCATCGGGTCGTCGTAGCGGCGAACGCGCGCGCCCAGGGCCTCCCACAGGCGTTCGTGGCGGCCTTCCCCGAACAGGTAGGCGTCCATGTCGCCGATGGAGGGCAGGTAACGGTACGGGTCGTCCTCCATGACGGACTTGCCGCCCTCGTAGGTGGTGCATACACGGTAGTCGGGCACGGCCCAGCCGTCCGCGGTCTTTTCGGCCGCGATGACGGCCACGAAGACGCCGTTGAATTCGTGCCGGGCCTCGGCCGTTCCCTTCTGGGTGTATATGGTGACGCTCTTGGCCAGTGGCCTGAGCACTCGGATGGTGACGGTTCCGGCGTGGTCTCCGGAACCGAGGTGACCGCCCAGCACTTCGTGCGGGTTGTAGAACGTTGCATTGCTCACCGCGCTCAAATCACTTTGATTCACTGGCACGGGAGCGATATCTTCATTGATGTTCGTGTAAGTAGCCATAACACAGAGGGTAATACCTTCGGGGCACTATTGTGAGATTTTGGCGAGTCGTGTCCGGAGTGTTCCCATCGTCCCGGCTGTATGGCATAATACGTAAGGTTAAGTATATTGTTTTCACGGAGGATTCATGGGGTACAAGGTCGGCGATATGGTCGTCTATCCGCGTCATGGAGCGGCAAGGGTCGAGGCCATTACCGAACGGGTGGTCAAGGGCGTGAAGCGGGAATACTTGCAACTCACCGTGCTGTCTTCCGACGGTCTGGTCATCAATGTTCCCGTCGAGAACGCGCAGAAGGTCGGAGTGCGTGACATCGTCGACGCCAATGAGGTCGCCAAGGTCTTCGAGATCCTGCGTACGCCCATCGTCGAGAAGGAGATGAACTGGTCCCGCCGGTACAAGCTGAACGTCGAGAAGCTGGCGACCGGTGACGTCAACAAGATCGCCGAGGTCGTCCGCGACCTCGCCCAGCGCGACGTGGACGAGCACGGCCTGTCCGCTGGCGAGAAGCGGATGCTCACCCGCGCCCGCAGCATCCTGACCTCCGAGATCGCCCTGTCCGAAGACCTTGACGAGGCCGAGATCCAGCGTCTGCTCGACGTCAACCTCGGTTTCTCCGAGCCGAAGCCGGGCGACGAGAAGCATCACAGCGAGGCACCCGCCGAGCCTGCCGACCGGACCTTGGCTCGCATCGAATCCGAAAGCAAGAAGTCCCGGCGCAAGTAGCCGGCGACGAACATGTCCATGAACGCTGTTCCAGCGATTGGTCAAGGGTTTGACGCGCATCGTTTCGCCGAGGATCCAGCCCGGCAGCTATGGCTCGCCGGGCTTTTATGGGATGGCGTCGGTATCGAGGGGGATTCGGACGGCGATGTGGCCGCCCACGCCCTGATCGATGCGCTGTTGTCCGCCGCTGGGATGGGAGACATCGGCGGACTGTTCGGCGTGGGAGCCGATGCTCCGGGAGCCGGCATGCACGGCTGCGATATGTTGCGAAGAACCGTCGATGTATTGCGATCGCATGGAAGGATGCCATCCAGCGCCAGCGTGGTCATCATCGGCAATCGTCCGAAGATCGGGCGACGCCGGGAGGAAGCCGAGCGCGCGCTGTCGGATGCCGTCGGATGCCGGGTGACGGTGACCGCCACGACCACCGACCATATGGGATTCACCGGCCGGGGCGAGGGAATCGCCGCCATCGCCAATGCGCTGGTGATGTAATCGAGCGGAATCATGCGAATCTCAGCGGGGATTCGCATGATTCCGCTGGATAACGCCCGCATTCGCCCGATTCGCGGGCGTCGTCCAGAGTAATCAGCGATGACGCAGCGACGTCACGCCCTTGGCGATCGCCCAGAACAGCGTCGACAACGTGACAATGATGAAGCTCGGGGGAGCGGGGAACATCGCGGACAGCACCAGACCGCCCCAGATCGACACCAGGCACAGCACCGTCGCGATCACCATCGCCTTGAACGGCGAGGCGACGATGGCGTTCGCCGTGGCGGCCGGGGTGATGACCAGCGCAAAGATCAGCAGCGTACCCACCGCGGGGACCGCGATGGTGATGACGCCGGCCATGATCGCCATGAACGCAACGTTCATCAGCCCGATAGGCACGCCCTTGGCCTGCGCCACCTGTTCGTCGACGGAGCTGAACAGCAGTGGCCGGTACACGATGGCCAGCACGGCGAGCAGGATCACGTCGAACACGGCGAAGCCAAGGATCTGATCGGTGGTTATGGTCAGGATCGAGCCGAACAGAATGGACTGCATCTGCTGCGACGCGGACGACGAGAGTCGGGCGAAGAACAGTCCGAGGCCGGTGGCGAAGGCGAGCACGGTGCCGGTGGCGATCTCCCGCTGCGTGGCGCGCTTGCCCAACGCTCCGATGACCAGCGCGCCGCCCAGCGCAAACACTCCCATGCCGAGCGAGACCGGCAGCCCCAACAGCACCGCGCCGGTGGCGCCGGGCAGTCCGATATGGGCCAGCGCGTGCGCGGCGAACGTCGAATGGCGTGCGATGGTGAAATATCCCATCACGCCCGCGGCGAGCGAGATGCACAGGCCCGCGAGGAAGGCGTTGGTCATGAACGGGGCGGACAGGGTGTACATCCAGTCGGGATCGAAGGAGAAACTGATGCCGGTCATTGTGCCCGCCCTTTCCGCTCGTGGTATTCGTGATGATGGAATTGTGCGACCTCGCTGGTGTCATGCGTGTCGGGAACGACGTCATCCGCCTCGTCGGGGGTGGGGGTGACGAACATGTCCCCCTGCGGCGTGGTGACGACCTGCACTTTGGTGCCGTACAGGTGCGTGAGCAGCTTGGAATCCAGCACGTCGTTCATCGCCGCGTAGTGAGGATGCCCGTCCAGCAGATAGACGGCGCCGGTCAGGATCGGCAGCAGCATATTGAGATCGTGCGCGACGACCTGGATCGTCATGCCGAGCTCCTTGTTGAGCCGTGCCAGCACATGCACCACGGCACGCTGGCTGGCCAGGTCGAGATTCGCGAGCGGCTCGTCGAGCATGAGCAGTTTCGGGTCGCATACCAAGGCCTGCGCGATGGCGACGCGCTGGCGCAGACCGCCCGAAAGCTCGGACAGTCGGTAGTGGGCCTTGTCGGCGATGCCGGTGAAGGTCATGGCCTCCTTCACCTTCGCGCGTTGCGCCTTGGTGACGAAGTGGACGCCGAAACGGGTGCCGGTCAGGCCGAGCAGCACCGACTGCTCGGCGGTGAGATTGGAGTCGATGTCCGAAGTGTAGCTTTGCGGCACGTACCCGATCTGGCGGTTCATCTCGCCTGCCGGGCGTCCGAGCACGTGCACGGTGCCCCCGGCGAGTGGGAGGAGGCCGAGCTCCGTTTTCATCATCGTGGTTTTGCCGGTGCCGTTCGTGCCGACTATGGCGGTGACCGAACCCGCCGGTATGGAGAAGTCGCCGTGTTGCCAGATCAGCCGTTCGCCGCGTTTCACCGAGGCGTTGCTGAACACGATGCAGTCGGGCCGTTGTTCCCGGTCGCCGCTGTTGCTGTGCATATGATTCATCGTCCTGTCTGTACGGGACCGGCATCACGTCCGCCGGTGCGACATGTACGGCAACGCATTATCGCAAAGGACTATGACAATCATTCTCATTAGCGGTGGCGGACTCATTAGCGGCGGAGGAGACGGCAATGGTAACGGTCTGGAGCGGGCGGGCGAACTCAGTTGCTGCTGCCGGCGCCGGTATCGCTTTTGTCGTCAGCACGGTTGCCGGCATCGTTCTTGGCGCTGGCGCCGTCTTTGCCGTCGGAACTGCCGCTCTCGTCGCTGTCGTCGATGATGGCGCGGGAGACGGTCTTGTCAAGCCGGGCCACCAGATCGGCGATCCAATCAGTCAGCGTCGTGTACGCCTGCGGCATCTGCTCACTGACGTCGAACACGGGGACGCCGGCCCGTCCGGCCGTCCCTGTCAGCATGTTGGTGGCGTCGCTGGATTCCTGCGTGTTGTTGACCAGCACGCTGATGCCTTGTGATTCGATCAGCGACTGGAATTCCTGCAGGTCGGCCGGGGCAGGTTCGCCGCCCGAGGCCGCGGATCGGGCGAACCCCTTGGGAGTGTCGTCCTGGAAGCCCATGTCCGACATCAGGTAGTACGCCACGGCCTCCGTCGCACCGTACGTGGCGTTCTTGCGGTTGGCGGCGAACTCGCCCATCGACTTCTCGATGGCCTTTTCCTCCTTTTGCCATGCCTTGAGGCGCGACTGGAACGCCTTCTTCTTGGCGGGGAGCGCCTTGGAAAATGCCTCCGTCAGTTCGGTCGCCATGCCGTTGCGGGCGTCCTTGGAGAACCATAGGTGGGGGTTGTCGCCTTCCATAGCTCCGACCGTCTCGGCGGCCGAGACGATGGTCGAGTTGCGGCCTACGGACTTGGTCGCCCATGAGTCGTATCCGGCACCGTTCGACACGATGATCTGCGCTTTCTGCAGCTTGGCGACATCGGATGTTTTCGGTTCGAAATCATGCGCGTCCACATTCGTGGAGCTGAGGATGGAGGTGACGTTCACGTCGGTGCCGCCGATCTGCTCGGCGAGGGAGCCCCACTGGTTGATGGACGCGACGACGGTGATCGGTCCGGTCGGCTCCTTCGCGGAGGGCCGCTCGGATTGCGAGCCGCCGCCGGTGCCGCAGGCGCTCGACGCCATCAGCATGCCTGTGGCGAGGATGGCGGCAATGCCGGTGACCAGACGATGCGGGTGAATGTTCATATCGCTGCCTTCTTCGAATATGCCGTCGACGGTCCGCCGTCGGATTGTCATTGACCTGAGTCCACGATAGCCTAACGCTACGAGGAATGAACGAACTCTAGGGAAGGACGCACATGACCATCAAACTCGATGGCAAGCGGGTCGCGGCCGAGGTCAAGGCGAACCTGGCGGAACGTGTTTCAACACTGAAGGAGCACGGCATCGTCCCCGGTCTGGGAACGTTGCTGGTCGGGGAGGATCCCGGTTCGATGAAATACGTCGCGGGCAAGCATGCCGACTGTGCGGAGGTCGGCATCCGTTCCATCCGGCGCGACCTTCCCGCCGACGCGAGTTTCGATGACATCGCCGCTGCGGTGCGCGACCTGAACGAGGATCCGGCCTGCACCGGCTACATCGTGCAGCTGCCGCTGCCGCGCGGCGTCGACGAGAACGCGATCATCGGCCTGATCGATCCCTCGAAGGATGCCGATGGCATGCACCCATACAATCTCGGCGAACTCGTGCTGCATGTGCAGGGCGACATCACGACCCCGCTGCCGTGCACGCCGCGCGGCGTCATCGAACTGCTCGACGCCTACGACATCGACCTGAACGGCAAGGAGGTGTGCGTGCTCGGGCGCGGCATCACCATCGGCCGCACGATCGGTCTGCTGCTGACGCGCAAGGCGATCAACGCCACGGTCACCCTGTGCCACACCGGCACGCGCGACATCGCCGACCACATGCGTCGCGCCGATGTCATCGTCGCGGCCATGGGGTCAGCCGGGTTCGTCAAGCCCGAAAACGTCAAGGACGGCGCCGTGCTGATGGACGTCGGCGTCTCCCGCGTGTTTGATGAGCAGACTGGCCGTTTCCGCATCAGGGGAGACGTCGACAAGGCCTGTTATGACAAGGTTTCCGCATACTCTCCAAACCCCGGCGGCGTCGGTCCGATGACCCGCGCCATGCTGCTCGCCAACGTCGTGGAGATGGCCGAGAGGAAAATGTAGCCGAATTCGGGCGTGTCGCGCTGGTTTTTCCGCCCATTTTGGGCATGGCTGTAGGTATCCTGATAACTTGTGTGTGCTCATATGAGTGCACACGTATAACTGAATATCGAGTAATTATTCATCCACTATTAGAAACCATATATTTACATGGCAGAGAACAACACTGAAGTCACCAAGGTTGCCATCAACGACATCGGCACCGAAGAGGACTTCATCAAGGCAGTCGATTCCACCATCAAGAACTTCGATGATGGTGATCTGGTTGAGGGCACCGTCGTCAAGATCGATCACGACGAAGTCCTCCTGGACATCGGCTACAAGACCGAGGGTGTCATCCCCTCCCGCGAGCTTTCCATCAAGAAGGACGTTGATCCTGACGAAGTCGTCGAGGTCGGCGACACCATCGAGGCCCTTGTCGTCACCAAGGAAGACAAGGAAGGCCGTCTGATTCTGTCCAAGAAGCGTGCCCAGTACGAGCGCGCCTGGGGCGACATCGAGAAGATCAAGGAAGCTGACGGCGTCGTTGAGGGCACCGTCATCGAAGCCGTCAAGGGCGGCCTCATCGTCGACATCGGTCTGCGTGGCTTCCTGCCTGCCTCCCTCGTTGAGATGCGTCGCGTCCGCGACCTCTCCCCGTACATCGGCCAGAAGATCAAGGCCAAGATCCTTGAGCTCGACAAGAACCGCAACAACGTGGTCCTGTCCCGTCGCCAGTACCTCGAGGAGACCCAGTCCGAGGTCCGCGAGACCTTCCTGTCCCAGCTCAAGAAGGGCCAGATCCGTGAGGGCGTGGTGTCCTCCATCGTTAACTTCGGCGCTTTCGTCGATCTCGGCGGTGTTGACGGCCTGATCCACGTTTCCGAGCTGTCCTGGAAGCACATCGACCACCCGTCTGAGGTCGTCAAGGTCGGCGACAAGGTCACCGTCGAGGTGCTCGACGTCGATCTCGACCGTGAGCGTATCTCCCTGTCCCTGAAGGCGACTCAGGAGGATCCGTGGCAGCGCTTCGCTCGCACCCACGTTCCCGGCCAGATCGTCAAGGGCAAGGTCACCAAGATCGTCCAGTTCGGTGTCTTCATCTCCGTCGAGGACGGCATCGAGGGCCTGGTGCACATCTCCGAGCTCGCCAACCGTCACGTCGAGAACCCGGAGACCGTGGTCAAGCCGGGCGAGACCGTGTTCGTCAAGGTGATCGACGTCGACCTCGATCGTCGCCGCATCTCCCTGTCCCTCAAGCAGGCCAACGACTCCGTTGACCCGGCTTCCGAGGACTTCGATCCGGCCATCTACGGCATGCCGGCCGAGTACGACGAGCAGGGCAACTACAAGTACCCCGAAGGCTTCGACCCGAACACCAACGAGTGGATCGCCGGTTACGAGAAGCAGCGCGAGGAATGGGAATCCCAGTACGCCGCCGCCCACGAACTGTGGGAGGAGCACAAGGCGTTCGTCGCCAAGGAGCTGGAGAACGCCGCGGCTTCCGCTGCCGAGGATGGCCAGGCTCCGAAGGAAGAGAAGGTCGAGGAGACCTCCAACTACTCTTCCGACAACTCCTCCACGGGTACTCTCGCCGACTCCGACCAGCTCGCCGCTCTGCGCGATCAGCTGCTCGGCAAGTGAGTCATCACATCCCGAGAAGAAGTAGAATGCCGGTAGAATTTGCCGGCAGATAGGAAAACGGGAATCGCCCCACACGGGTGGTTCCCGTTTTTCATATCCCGCTCCCGCCGGCGGGAGCGGTCGAGCATAGCGAGACTGAGGGTGGTCTTTGCGCGATGCCGGTCATCCTCACTTCCCGGCTGCCCTGAACAACCGCGACACGCCCGGATATCCAGCAAGCCTGCCATGCGCGAATCAGTGAAATGGCGGAATGCTGCGAGAGTCCAAAAAATCGCCTTCCATCTCTGCCACGAAACCGGGCGTGTCGCGAATAGCATGATGACATGAGCATTCGTATCGGACTGACCGGAGGCATCGCCGCGGGCAAGAGCACCGTCGCCGCCCGGATGCGGGAACTCGGCGCGCTGGTCATCGACTATGACGGACTTGCGCATGAGATCGTGGCGCCCGGGGGAGTGGCGTTGCCACGGATCGCCGCCGTGTTCGGCCCGGACGCGCTGCTGGCCGACGGATCGCTCAATCGGGCGTGGCTCGCCGAGCGTGTGTTCGGCCGTGACGCCGCTCCCGGCGCACGCGAACGGTTGGACGACATCGAGCATCCTCTGATATATGCCGAAGCCGCACGGCTGGAGCGACGGAATCCCGGCGCGAAGGTCATCGTCCATGACGTGCCGCTGCTCACAGAGGTGATCCGGTCGATTCCGTTCCAATTCGATCACATCGTCACGGTGGAGGCGCCGGAACAGATGCGCATCAGGCGCATGGTCGCGACGCGCGGCATGACTGAACGGCAGGCCGCAGACCGTATCCGCAGCCAATCGAGCACAGCCGAGCGCCGGGAGCTTGCCGACATCGTCATCGATTCCACCCGCCCGATCCCCGACATGCTGGCGCAGGTCGATGGGCTGTATCGCCGGTGGAAGGCTCACTGAATCATTCGCCCGTGAAAAGGTGTGAGCCCGGCAGCGCCGCAAAACGCACATGAAACCCGCCCAATCCCTGTATTTCCAAGGCATGCATGTTTTGTGCGATTGTGCTGTTTTGTGCGTTATCCTCGCACTTTTCTTATTGAGAACCGTTCGCTGAACGGATGGCGGTAAGCTGGAAGCCATGGGATTCAACATCGAGCGCGCCGACAAGCCATTCGTCGTCAAATCACCGTACAAGCCGTCCGGCGACCAGCCGCAGGCCATTGAGGAGCTGGCCACCCGCATCGAGAACGGCGAGAACGACGTGGTGCTCATGGGAGCCACCGGTACGGGCAAGACCGCGACGACCGCATGGCTCATCGAACGGCTGCAGCGGCCGACGCTCATCATCGAGCCGAACAAGACACTCGCCGCGCAGCTATGCGCCGAATTCCGCGAACTCATGCCCGACAACGCGGTCAGCTACTTCGTCAGCTACTACGACTACTACCAGCCCGAGGCGTATATACCGCAGACCGACACGTACATCGAGAAGGACTCCAACATCAACGACGATGTGGAGCGGTTGCGCCATCAGGCCACCGCGAACCTGCTCACGCGGCGTGACTGCGTGGTCGTCGCCACCGTTTCGTGCATCTACGGCCTCGGTACGCCGGAGGAGTACGCCGGCCGCATGCTGTTCCTCCAGGAAGGCCAGCAGATTGACCGCGATCAGCTGCTTCGCAAGTTCGTCGGCATGCAGTACAAGCGCAACGACATCGCGTTCACGCGCGGCACGTTCCGCGTGCGTGGCGACACCGTCGAGATCATACCGGTATATGAGGAGCTGGCTATCCGCATCGAGTTCTTCGGCGACGAGATCGACCGCATCTCCACGTTGCATCCGCTCACCGGTGACGTGATCGACCACGAGACCTCCGTGCACATCTTCCCCGCCTCGCATTACGTCGCCGGCCCCGAGCGCATGGAGCATGCGTTGAAGACCATCAAGGAGGAGCTGGACCAGCGCGTGGCCGAACTCAAGAAGCAGGGCAAGGAGCTGGAGGCGCAGCGCCTGACCATGCGCACCACATATGACCTGGAGATGCTGACGCAGGTCGGCGTGTGCTCAGGCGTGGAGAACTATTCGCGGCATTTCGACAACCGCGCACCCGGCACGCCGCCGCACACGCTGCTCGACTTCTTCCCGGATGACTTCCTGCTGGTCATCGACGAGTCGCATGTCACCGTGCCGCAGATCGGCGCGATGTACGAGGGAGACGCGTCCCGCAAGCGCACGCTGGTCGAACATGGGTTCCGTCTGCCGTCCGCGATGGACAACCGCCCGCTCAAATGGCCGGAGTTCCTGGACCGCGTCGGGCAGACCGTATACCTGTCGGCGACGCCCGGCGACTATGAGCTCGGTCTGTCGGACGGCGTGGTCGAGCAGATCATCCGACCGACCGGTCTGGTCGACCCGAAGATCGACGTGCGCCCGACCAAGGGGCAGATCGACGACCTGCTCGCCGAGATCAAGGACCGCGTCGACAAAAACGAGCGCACGCTGGTGACGACACTGACCAAGAAGATGGCCGAGGATCTGACCGACTACCTGCTGGAACGCGGCATCAAGGTCGAATACCTGCATTCCGACGTCGACACGCTGCGGCGCGTCGAACTGCTGCGCGAACTGCGCGAAGGCAAGATCGACGTCATCGTAGGCATCAACCTGCTGCGAGAGGGACTGGACCTGCCCGAGGTATCGCTGGTGGCCATCCTCGACGCCGACAAGGAGGGGTTCCTGCGCTCGTACCGCTCGCTGATCCAGACCATCGGTCGCGCGGCCCGCAATGTATCGGGCACGGTCATCATGTACGCCGACGAGACTACCGACGCGATGCGCAAGGCCATCGACGAGACCGACCGTCGCCGTGTGCGGCAGATCGCCTACAACAAGGAGCACGGCATCGACCCGAAGCCGCTCATCAAGAAGATCAGCGACGTCAACGACATGCTCGCCAAGGAGGACGTGGACACGGCCACGCTGCTCGAAGGCGGCTACCGCAACGCGGGCAAGGCCGGCAACACCCATCTGGGTGTGCCCTCCCTCGACGCCGCGGAGGCCGACAAGCGACATGAGGAGATACTCAAGGCGGGGCTTCCCGCGCAGGATCTCGCCGACCTTATCCGTCAGCTGAGCGAGCAGATGCACACCGCCGCCGAACAGCTCCAGTTCGAGCTCGCAGCACGCCTGCGCGACGAGATCCGCGACCTCAAGAAGGAACTGCGCCAGATGACGGAAGCGAACAAGTGAGCATTTCGTAACAGAGAGCGTCACAGCCCTTTCCTATGCTGGTATACATGTCTGAAACCCCTGTCGCTTTTATGATCGCCACCTTTGCGGTGCTGATCGCGTTTTTCGTTGTGGATCTGTTCGTCATCGGCCGCAAGCCGCATGTGCCCAGCACCAAGGAGTGCGTGCAGCACATCGCCTTTTTCGTGGTCATGGCGCTGATTTTCGGCGGACTGGTATGGTGCTTTTCCGGTTCGAAGCCCGCGATCGAATTCTATTCGGGATGGCTCACCGAGTACTCGCTGAGCATCGACAACCTGTTCGTCTTCGTCATCATCATGTCGAACTTCGCCGTGCCGAAAGTGCTCCAGAAGTACGTGCTGTCCGTCGGCATCACCGTCGCGCTGATTCTGCGCGGCTGCTTCATCCTGGTCGGCGCGGCCATTATTCAGCGGTTCACGTGGGTGTTCTTCCTGTTCGGCGCCTTCCTGATCTATACGGCGATCAAGCTGGTCGTCGGAGGCGATGATGATGAGGAATACCATGAGAACGGCCTGATCCGCATGCTGCGCAAGGTGATTCGCATCACCGACGATTATGACGGCGAGAAGCTGCGCACCGAGAAGGACGGCAAGTCGTACTGGACTCCGATGCTGATCGTGTTCCTGACCATCGGCACGACGGACGTCATGTTCGCGTTTGATTCCATTCCCGCGATCTTCGGCCTGACGAAGGATCCGTTCATCGTCTTCACGTCGAACGTGTTCGCTCTGCTGGGCCTGCAGCAGCTGTACTTCCTGCTGGGCGCACTGCTCGACAAGCTCGTCTACCTGCCGGTCGGGCTCGCGTTCGTGCTCGGCTTCATCGGCATCAAACTGGTGATGGAGGCGTTGAGCGGCAATACGCTGCCGTTCATCAACGGCGGTCACCCGGTCTCTTGGGTGCCCGAGGTACCGACGTGGGTGTCGCTGGTCGTGATCGTCGTCGCCATCGGATCGTCGGCCATCGCGAGCGTCATGAAGATGAAGTCGGTCGAGGCCGCGAAGAGCGAAGCCTGAGCCGCCCAAAAAAATGTGAGCGCTCACAACACGCCCGTGAAAACAGTGGCTCACGTCGCCCAAACCTAGTACACTTGCCTGTGGCAGTGGAAGTCGCAAGACTTCTTCCTAGAAGAAATCACATAAGAATAGGTAGGCATTCATGCGTAAAGCCAAGATCGTAGACACCATCGGTCCTTCCACCGAGTCTCCCGAAGGCATCACCAAGCTGATTGAGGCCGGTATGGACGTGGCCCGTCTGAACCGTTCCCACGGCACTCCGGAGGATCACCTCAAGGTCTACAACAACGTGCGCGCGGCCTCCAAGGCGACCGGTCGTAACGTCGCCGCCATGGTCGATCTCCAGGGCCCGAAGATCCGCTGCGGCTGGTTCAAGAAGAACGCCGAGGGCGAGGACAAGGTCCAGCTTGAGGAAGGCCAGGAGTTCATCATCACCACCGACGATGTCGAAGGCGACGAGCACATCACCTCCACCACCTTCAAGGGCCTGCCCGGCGACTGCCACCCCGGCGACCCGATCCTGATCGACGACGGCAAGGTCCGTCTGGAGGTCACCAAGGTCGAGGGCAACAACGTGCACACCAAGGTCGTCGTTGCCGGCCCGGTCTCCTCCCACAAGGGCATCAACCTGCCCGGCGTGGCCGTGAGCCTGCCCGCCCTGACCGAGAAGGATGAGGCCGATCTGCGTTGGGCCATCCGCACCGGCGCCGACATCATCGCCATGTCCTTCGTGCGTTTCGCCACCGACATCGACCGCGCCCACGAGATCATGGACGAGGAAGGCCGTCGCATCCCGATCATTGCCAAGATCGAGAAGCCGCAGGCTCTGGAGAACCTCGAAGAGATCGTCAAGACCTTCGACGGCGTCATGGCCGCCCGTGGCGACATGGCCGTTGAGTGCCCGCTGGAAGAGGTCCCGCTGGCCACTAAGCGCATCATCGAGCTGGCTCGCCAGTACGCCAAGCCGGTCATCGTGGCTACCGAAGTCCTCGGCTCCATGGTGAACTCCCCGGTTCCGACTCGTGCAGAGGCTTCCGACTGCGCCAACGCCATCCTCGACGGCTCCGACGCCACCATGACCTCCAACGAGACCGCCGTTGGTAAGTACCCGGATGTGACCGTGGCCACCATGGCCCGTATCTCCGGCTACGCCACCGACCACGGCTTCGACCGTATCCCGGAGCTCAAGAACCTTGACATGTCCTCCACCGGCGCTGTCTCCTCCGCCGCTGTGGACCTGGCCGACAAGCTCAACGCCAAGGCCATCGTTGCTTACACCCAGACCGGTGCCACCGTGCACCGCGTCTCCCGTGAGCGTCCGGCCGCCCCGATCTACGGCCTGACCAGCAACGAGCACACCTACCACTGGCTGGCTCTGTCCTGGGGCACCGAAGCCTTCCTGCTCAAGGAGGACTACCACGACAAGTCCCGCAAGGATCTCATGGTCTACACGGACAAGGTCCTCAAGGATGCTGGCAAGGTTGCTGACGGCGACAAGATCGTCATCCTGAGCTCTGCTCAGGGCGATCACCAGCCGGGCCGCACTGACTCCATCTACGTGCACACCGTTGGCGCTTGCGACTGATTTCAGGCTTCTGGTAGCTGCTGACAGCTAGCATATAGCACACGAAAGCCCCCATCCAAAGTGGATGGGGGCTTTCGTTATCTGTTATGTTGCGATTGTGTGGTGATTGCAATGGCCCACAGTCACCGCGGTGATCGAGCGTGGCGATCAGTCGTTGAGATGATCGAGCGTGCCGCTCTTCAGGCGCAAAATGGCGACCATGGTCTTGGCATCCACAATCGTGCCATTGACCACCATCTCATAGGCATCGTCCACCGACACCATACGCACGTCGGAACGCGGAGTCTCCGGGCCGATTTCCTGACGGGAAGCCGGGGTAAGACCGGTGGCGAAGAAGATTGCGGTGTGCTGGGTGGAATAGCTCGGCGTGTTCATAAAACGGGTGAACTGCGTAAGCTTGGTGGCGTCGAAACCGGCCTCTTCGGCCAGCTTGCGCTTAGCTACATCGGTCGGGCGTTCGGACGGGTTGTTGGCGTGACCGGCCGGAATCTCCAACGTCCAACGATGGTTGGCGATGCGATACTGCTCGACCAGCGGAATCATGCCATCATCGGTGACGGCCAGCACAGCCACAGTGTCGCCATTGTTCTCCTGAACAAAGTAGCGTTCAAACGAACCGATTTGATTCGACTCATAGGAGACGTGATCGACATTGAAATAATGCGTCTCCACAATCTGTCTACGGGAAATCTCCTTGACCGGAGAGGGGCGCCAGGGATCGAACTGACGGTAAGTTTCGTTGCTCATAAGCCCTCCTAACAAAAGCGATACATCGAAACTACAGCCCATTGTAAGCGGTGAAACCACGCAGGAGAACGGGCAACACACGGGTGCGCCGTCCGCGATATCGACGTGTTTCGCCTGTTTCACCGGGGGGAATGGAGGATTGGCGCGTGTCTTGTGTCGCAAGAGTCGAATTGGTATGCTACTCTCTTCAGAGTGCTTTGGCACGCCCTCGTATCCCAATTGGTAGAGGAAGCAGCCTCAAAATCTGCGCAGTGTGGGTTCGAGTCCCACCGAGGGCACGTTGCATTATCGGGTGAGCCACAGTGTCGCATCGCCGAATCTCTATGTTATCGTTATACGTGAAGTTTTGTCGATGAATCACTGTGTCGTGGAAAAGAGGTTGTGAGCATGGTGGCAAGGAAGAAGACCTCAACGCAAGAGCAAGAGGGTCAGGTAGAGGAGGTGCTTTCCGCCGATGAGCTGAAGGCAGTCTCCGAAGGCGAGCCCGTCGAGAGCGCCGTGCACAAGAAGCGCACGGTCGTTGTCGCCGAGGACGAGTCGGTGAACCGCATGGATTTGGTGGCCATGCTGGAGGACAACGGGTATGAGGTCGTCGGCGAGGCGGCCAATGGTGAGGAGGCCGTCGATTTGACGCGCAAGTTCCGCCCGGATATCGTGTGCATGGACGTGAAGATGCCCCGTATGGACGGCATCGCCGCCGCCGGCGTCATCTGCGACGAGAACATCGCTCCCGTGGTGATGCTCACCGCGTTCTCGCAGCCCGACCTGGTCCGTCAGGCGACCGGTGCAGGTGCCATGGCCTATGTCACCAAGCCGTATGAGGAATCCAAGCTGCTGCCCGCTCTGGAAGTCGCGATGGGCCGTTTCTCCGAGATCAACGACCTGCTCGACAACGTCGAGACCAGCGAGAACAAGCTCAAGGAGACCGAAGAGCAGCTCAAGAAGGCCGAGGAGAAACTCAAGAAGGCCGAAGACACGCTGGAGGAGCGCAAGCTCGTCGACCGCGCCAAGGGCCTGCTCATGGACAAGGCGGACTTCTCCGAGCAGGGAGCCTTCCGCTGGATCCAGAAGACCTCGATGGATCAGCGCATCCCGAAGAAGCGTCTGGCCATGGCGATCATCGCCAAGTATGGCGATCCCAAGCCGTCGGAAGTAGGGGAATGAGCGAATCGCGCGACGACGCCCAGACGAAAACGCGTGGAACGTTGCTGGTGGTCGATGGCCACTCGCTTGCGTTCCGCGCGTTTTTCGCTTTACCGGCGGAAAATTTCAGTACTCAGGCCGGACAGGCCACGAACGCGGTATGGGGTTTCGCCACGATGCTGTCCCAGGTGCTGGACAGCGAGAAGCCCGACCATCTCGCGGTCGCGTTCGACATGAAGGGCGGCACCTTCCGCAACGAGATGCTGCCGCAATACAAGGGCACCCGCGAAGCGGCGCCGGAGGACCTGCTCACCCAGCTGCCGCTCATCCAGAAGATGCTCACGGCGCTGGGCGTCACCTACGTCGAAAAGCAGGGGTATGAGGGCGACGACATCATCGCCACGCTCGCCGCGATGGGGGAGCGGTCCGGATACGACACGCTGGTGCTGTCCGGCGACCGCGACGCCTTCCAGCTGATCGACGAGCGCGTCACCGTGCTGTATCCCGGGCATCACTTCAAGGACCTCAAGCACATGACGCCGCAGGCGGTGGAGGACAAGTACCATGTCGGCCCCGCGCAATACCCGGATCTTGCGGCGTTGCGCGGCGAGACTGCCGACAACATCCCCGGCGTGCCCGGCGTCGGCGACGGGTTCGCGGCGAAGTGGATCAACCAGTACGGCGGACTTGAGGGTATCATCGAGCACGCCGACGAGATAGGCGGCAAGAAGGGCGAGTCGCTGCGCGAGAACATTGAGCAGGTCAAGCTCAACCGCAAGGTCAACGCGCTGCGGCGCGACGTGGACCTCGGTATCGGCATCGAGGACCTGACATTCGGCGAGGTGGACGCCGACGCGCTTTCGGAACTGTTCACCAACCTCGAATTCGGCCCGCGCACCCGCAGCAAGGTACTCAAGTCGTTCAACGCCGGCAAGCAGGCCGGCGACGCAGCTGACAAGCACGCAGACGACGAGGACACCTCCGACGACCTGAGGATTCCCGAGGCCGTGACCATCGCGGATGAGGCGGCGTTGGCGGCATGGATCGACTCCGCACGAGACGGTCTCGGCTCGCCTGCCGACAATTCGGATGATGAGCCGCGCAACCGGGCGCACTGCGCCGACGTCATGGCATCGACCTGCGCGCTGTATGCCGAAGGCTCATCCAAACCCGGGAACCCGGGATGCAGCGTGCTGATGCTGGAGGTCGGCGGCAAGGCGGCCGTGCTGGAAGCCGGCGTGATCGCCGGCGTCCGTCCCGCGTTGCAGCGGTTCCTTGACGGGCACGCCGACCGGATGGTCGTGCACGGGTACAAGGAGCAGTCGCACATCCTCGCGTCGCTCGGACTGGACCTCGCCGAGCCGTGGTTCGATACGAAACTCGCCGGATACCTGGTCCAGCCGGACTATCATGCCGATTCGCTGGAACAGGCGGCATCCCATTTCCTGCAGCTGCAATTGGACAATGCCGATGACGTCGCGCAGGGGCAGCTGGACTTGAGCGGCGACGTCGATCCGGCCGACCAGCGCAAGGATCTGCTTCATATGGCCATGGTTCGCGCCCTCGCCGACATGCTGGCCGCGAAGATCGACGAACGCGAGCAGTTCAGGCTGCTGCAGTCCATCGAGCTGCCGGTGTCCCACGTGCTGTTCGGCATGGAGCAGGTCGGTGCCAGCGTGGACTTCATGCGCCTGACCGAGATGCGCGACCGGTTCGCCGTCGACGCTCGCGACGCGCAGGAGACCGCCTGGCAGTTCGCCGGGAGCCGCGTCAACCTGCAAAGCCCCAAGCAGTTGCAGGCCGTGCTGTTCGACGACATGGGCCTCAAGCCGACCAAGAAAACAAAATCGGGTTCGTACACGACCAATGCGTCCGCGCTGCAGGATCTCGCGGTCCGATCCGTCGGCAACGAGCGCGCCAACGGATTCCTGACCGCGCTGCTGCGCCATCGCGAGACGAACAAGCTCAAGCAGATCGTCCAAAGCCTGATCGATGCGGTGAACCCTGATGACGGGAGAATTCACACCACGTTCGAGCAGACCGTGGCCGCCACCGGACGGCTCAGTTCCGTCGACCCGAACCTGCAGAACATCCCCAACCGCAATGCCGAGGGCCGCGAGATTCGCTCCGCGTTCGTGCCCGGAGAGGGCTACGAGTCGCTGTTGAGCTCCGACTACTCGCAGGTCGAGCTGCGCATCATGGCCGACCTGTCGGGCGATGACGCGCTGATCGAGGCGTTCCGCTCCGGAGCTGACTTCCACAAGTACGTGGCGAGCCTCGTGTACGGCATCCCCGTTGACGACATCACCCCCGACCAGCGCACCCACGTAAAGGCGATGAGCTACGGGCTGGCGTACGGATTGAGCACCTACGGTCTCGCCCAGCAGCTCAAAATCAGCCCCGGCGAGGCTGACCGGCTGAAATCGCAGTATTTCGCGACGTTCGGCAAGGTCCACGAGTATCTGGAATCCCTGGTCGCCGATGCCCGCGAGAAGGGCTACACCGAGACGATGTTCGGCAGGCGTCGGTACTTCCCCGGACTGCAGTCGCCGAACCGCAACATACGCGACGCCGCCGAGCGGGGAGCACTCAACGCGCCCATCCAGGGCTCGGCCGCGGACATCATGAAGATCGCCATGATCCACGCGTCCGACGCGCTCGCCAAGGCCAAGGTCCGTAGCCGTATCATCCTGCAGATCCACGACGAACTCGTGGTGGAGATAGCCCCCGGCGAAGCCGAGCAGGTGACGGGCCTGGTGCGCGACGCCATGGAGCACGCGGTCGATCTCGCCGTGCCGTTGGACGTGTCCACCGGCATCGGCTCCGACTGGCAGCTCGCCGCCCACTGACGGCGACGGCACGGCGGCGAGAACAACGACGGCAAGAAAAGAAAAGAGGACAAGCCATGACCACGCTTCGACAGGTCGTCAACGTAGTGGAAACCCTGTATCCGCTGCGCTATGCGGAATCCTGGGACGCGCCCGGCCTGATCGTCGGCGAGCCCGGTGCCGACGTCGGACTGGTCGCATTCGCCGCGGACCCCACCATGGCGGTGATCGACGAGGCCATCGAACGCGGCGCCGACCTGCTGATATGCCATCACCCGCTGCTGTTCCGTTCCGTGCACGCTGTCTCCGGACAGGACGTGCACGGTGCCATCGTCGGCAAACTGTACAGCCATCACTGCGCTCTGTGGGTGGGTCACACCAACGCCGATGCCGCGTGGCGCGGTGTAGGGCAGGCTGCGGCCGACGCGTTCGGCCTGGTCGATCAGCGGCCTCTGGTGCCCATCGACGACTCGGGGTCTGCGCACGCCGTGGGCCTGGGTCGTGTCGGCCTGCTGGAGGAGCCGATGACCTTGGAGCGTTTCGCGCATCGCGTGGCGCAGGCGCTGCCGGCCACGAATCTTGGTATTCAAGTCGCCGGCGACCTCCAGTCGCTCGTGCGGCGCGTCGCGGTGCTGCCGGGATCGGGGGACTCGCTGTTCGACGAGGTGCGGGCCAGCGGAGCCGATGTGTATGTGACCAGCGACCTGCGCCATCATCCGGCGACTGACGCCTTGGAACAGGCGCGGTACGAGGCGTCGCTGCTCTCGCGCGGACTGGCCGCCCCCTCGGCCGGAAATACGGGAACGGCAGGGAGCGCCGTCGCCCGTCCGGCGCTGATCAACACGCCGCACTCCGCCATCGAGTCGCTGTGGTTCCGATACGCCCCGGACGACATCGCCGCGGCGGTCGGGCGGGCGACGGGGGAGACCATACGCACCACCCATATCACGATGAACACCGATCCGTGGACGCTGAGTATCCCCTGCCGGAGCTAGCCGGCTGCCGCTGCACATCGCTGACAACTTCTTTCGAAAAAGGACCATTCATCATGCCTGACCGTTCAACCGCTGACACCGCTGGCACTGCCGAAACCGCGGGTACCGCCGCCGCAAGCGACATCACCCGGCAGGTCGACGCGCTGCTCGACCGCTCCACCGACGGCATCGTCATGGACAGCCGGGATCGCAGGGCCGTCGTGCTGTCACGACAGACCGTGTACCAAGGGGCGGTGTTCGACGTGGAGGACATGCGCATCGCGCTGCCGGCCGGTGGCGGGGACTGCGTCACCGTGCGTCGCCAGGTGTGCCGTCACGCGCCATGCGTCGTCATGCTCGTCCATGACGAGGCCCGGGACCTGTACCTGCTGGAGCGCGAGTACCGCGTAGGCTCCGACCTGTTCGCCTACGGTCTGCCGGCGGGACTGATGGACGACGGAGAGGACGTGGAGCAGGCGGCGCTGCGCGAGCTCGCCGAGGAGACCGGCGTGGTGCCGGTCGGAGAGGACGGCGTCATATTCGACCATGTGGGGGCGTTCTACTCGTCGGAAGGCATGAGCGACGAGCTCGCCAACATCATGGTCATGCACCTGCGACGCTGGGAAAGCCGACCGCGCCGGTTCGATCCCGACGAACACGTGGAATCTGCGTGGGTGACCTGGCGCCAACTCGCCGGAGTGCCGGTCACCGCGTCGAACTCCATCATCGCCATACAGCATGAGACGATTCAGCGAATTCTGAAAAAACAATGAGTATTCATGGTAAAACAAACATAGTTCGCTGAGAATTTTTCTTTATATCGGTTTGAAGTTAACTATGTTCACGTTGGCGTGCGATAATATGACCATGCAGCAAATACGACCCGGCTCCATGTACCCGTTGGGTGCGAATTACGACGGTTCTGGCGTGAATTTCGCCTTGTTCTCGCAGGTGGCGGACAAGGTCGAGTTATGTCTGTTCGACGAGGACGACAAAGAGACGCGCATCGAGATGACCGAGCAGAACTCGTACGTCTGGCATAACTATATTTCCGGAATCCAACCCGGGCAACGCTACGGTTACCGCGTGTACGGCCCGTACGATCCCGCCAAGGGCATGCGGTGCAACCCGAACAAGCTGCTGCTCGACCCCTACGCCAAAGCCATCGAAGGCAACATCGACGGCGACGAAAGCCTGTTCTCCTACCGTTTCGCCGACCCGGACGGCCCAATGAACGACCTCGACTCAGCCGATCACACCATGAAGTCCGCAGTCGTCAACCCCTATTTTGACTGGGGCAACGACCAGCATCCGAACACGCCATACCATGATTCGGTCATCTACGAAGCCCACGTGCGCGGCATGACCAACCTCAACAAGGACGTGCCGCCACAGATTCGCGGAACCTACGCCGGCCTCGCGCACCCCTCGGTGATCGAATACCTGAAAAAGCTCGGCATCACCGCACTGGAGCTCATGCCCATCCACCAGTTCGTCAACGACTCGTTCCTGCAGGAAAAGGGACTGAGCAACTACTGGGGATACAACACCATCGGGTTCTTCGCGCCGCACAACGCCTACGCATGCTCAGGCCAGCGCGGCGAGCAGGTCAACGAGTTCAAGGCGATGGTCAAGGCATACCACCGCGCTGGCATCGAGATCATCCTCGACGTGGTTTACAACCACACCGCCGAAGGCAACGACATGGGCCCGACCCTGAGCTTCAGGGGCATCGACAACCAGTCGTACTATCGTCTGGTAGATGGCGATCCGCGGCATTACTTCGACACCACCGGCACCGGCAACTCGCTGCTCATGCGCTCTCCCCATGCGCTGCAGCTCATCACCGACTCGCTGCGTTATTGGGTCACCGAAATGCACGTCGACGGCTTCCGCTTTGATCTGGCCGCCACGCTGGCACGCCAGTTCCAGGAGGTCGACAAGCTGTCCGCATTCTTCGACATCGTCGAACAGGATCCGGTCATCTCACGTGTCAAACTCATCGCCGAACCGTGGGATCTCGGCTCCGGCGGCTACCAGGTGGGCGGGTTCCCGTCGAGCTGGTCCGAATGGAACGGCCGTTACCGCGACTGCGTGCGCGACTTCTGGCGCTCGCAGCCGTCCACGCTTCCCGAGTTCGCCAGCCGTCTGCTCGGCAGCTCCGACCTGTATCAGGTCAACGGCCGCAGGCCGGTCGCTTCGGTGAACTTCATCACCGCGCACGACGGCTTCACCATGAACGATCTGGTCACGTACAACAACAAGCACAACATGGCCAACGGCGAAGACAACCGCGACGGCGAAAGCAACAATCGTTCATGGAACTGCGGCGTGGAAGGCCCCACAACCATTAGCGATGTCAACAACCTGCGCCAGCGGCAGCTGCGCAACCTGTTCTCCACGCTGCTGGTCAGCCAGGGCATCCCGATGATCTGCGGCGGCGACGAGGTGGAACGCACCCAGCAGGGCAACAACAATGCCTACTGCCAGGACAACGAGATATCGTGGCGCAGCTGGGACTCCACGCCCGAGCAGGAGGACCTGCTGCAGTTCGTGTCCAAGCTGATCCATCTGCGGCTGGAGCATCCCGTGCTGCACAGGCGCCGCTTCTTCTCCGGGCGTGAGCCGGGCGAGGACGTCTCGACGATCCCGCAGATCGAATGGTTCGACCACACCGGATCAATCATGGACATGGATGACTGGTCGAACACGCACGCGTTCTCGATGATGGTGTTCCTCAACGGCTCGCGCATCCCCGAGACTGACTGGTACGGTTCGCCGATGATCGACAACGATTTCATCCTGATCTTCAACGCGCATTACGAGCCGATCATGTTCACTCTGCCCAGTGAGCGGTATGGCAAGAAGTGGCAGCTGCTCATCGACACATACAACCCCAAGGGGCCGGAGCTGAGCTATGAGGCGGGATTCGCCATCACCGCCCAGGCGCGCAGCTTCCTGCTGCTCAAGAGTTCTGATTGCCCGGCGGTACGTCGCGAGGACAGCTGAGATATCGTGGCAGGTGCTTCGCACCTGCGCGCTGTGTGCGCTACGCTGGGCAGGCGCCGACCGGTGACTTGCGTGTTACCGGTCGTTCGACAGGCGGGATTGCAGTTCCGCGACCTGCTCGTTGGTGCCGGAGCCGTCCGCGTCTCGGGCTGGATTGCCGGGGCCGGCACCGGTGCTGTCACCAGTGCCGGGCTGCAGCATCATCAGCTGATCCTGCAGACGATCGGCCTCGATTGCGGCGATTTGCCTTGAGAAGACGATGAACCATCCCAGAAACAGCAGTCCGGCGAGCGCTTCGAGATTGGTGAGCGTTTCCTGGCCCATCAGCATCCTGATGCCGATGGCAGAGCAGATCAGAATCGCCAAGGCGGAAATCACCGACATCACCTTCGGTATCCGCGGGGCGAGCCACGGCAGGGAGAGCATCAACACGCCCATGATGACCGTCAGTCCCTTGGCGCACACGTTGTGCATGATCGGGTGCGGCGTATAGCGGAACGCGCCGATGCCTATGAACATGAGCCCGGATATGGTCAGCAGCAGCGACAGGATGGCGATACGCAACGTGAAATGCGTGATGTCGCGGTCATCGGCGGCGGTGCCGGTGCTTTTGTTCATCTGATGGCGTGCTCGCTGTATGCGTTCGGTGGTGATCAGCTCCGAGATGGCGAAGTAGCTGACGATGATGATGCACGTTCCGGCGAGCATCAGCGTCGAGTTGAACATGCGGGCCGCGAACGTGGTGCGGTCGCCGAGCTGCGAGAAATTGTTGTGGTACCAGTACGGGTCGTCGGTGGTCAGGCCGGCGGTGCACACGCCGGAAATCACGAAGAACGGCAGCAGCGAGGCCAACGTCTTCGCGTTCATCATCTCCGCCTGCACGAACGTCATATAACCGACGACGCCCGCGAAGCCGGCGCAGATGGGGGTGAGGTATCCGCTGAACGTCGCCGACCCCATCATGCCGTTGATTGCGCCGAGTAGGGCGAATGACGAGAGGAACACGGTCGCCGCGTACACGATCGACAATGCGAGGATCTCGAACACGCGACGAATCGGGGCGAACCAGCCGCGATGCAGGTTGAGCGAATGGGAGTGGCTGGCGTAACCGACGCAGAATGACAGGGCGGCGCAACCGGCCAGAATGCCCGCGCACACCATGAAACGTCGTTGGGTGATCTGCCAGATCGCCGGGGCGAACTGCATGTACAGCGACATCATTATCGCGCCGACCATCGCGCAGATCAGGAATGAGATCAGACCAAGGGTCTCCGCTCGCTGATGACGTCCCATGACACCCCTTTCGCCGTCCGGATATCCATTGTACTCGTGCGGTCTCGCGGCTGTGTTGCGTTGGTGGCCGGGGAGGGGGGCGGTGCGGGACGAGATTGTGACGCGACGGTACGGGGTTATGACGGGGCGGCGTGGGACGATGACCGGCATGCGGCGTGGTGCCTGTTCATGCGTGGGATGTGTCGTCCGGATTTGCGTTCCTAAGTGCGCGCCGAAACGACGAGTGCGCGAACATAGGTACGCAAATGGCCCTGTTTGCGTACCTATGTGCGCACGGTCGTCGTTTCGGCGCGCACTTAGGAACGCAATGGGAGGGGGCCTACATTGCACCGATTATTTGGACCATCGGCGGGGTGGAAGATGCGGGTCGAGTCCAATGGCCCCGGATTCGGTTGCCAAGGCCTACGGAACCCGGCGATAATTGAAGACGGGCTCAGTCTCAGCCTATGGTATACTCAACATTTGTGCTTTGCTTTGGGCTGGGCACATCGGGCTGTAGCGCAGTTTGGTAGCGCGCCTGCTTTGGGAGCAGGATGTCGCAGGTTCAAATCCTGTCAGCCCGACCGGCGGCCCTTGGAAACATTAGGTTTTCAAGGGCTTTTTCCGTCGAAAACAATCCGCATACAAATGCATGCAAACGCCGCGGGACCTCCATGCCCGATTCACACGAGTTCGCGCTCGCGGAGGGTTCTGATCGCGTAGGCCACGTCGTCCAATCGTTCCGGACAGAGCGCCGTGTAGGTGTTCAATGTGATGCTGGGAGAGGAGTGGCCGAGCTGCATTTGCAGGGTCTTCACGTCCGCGCCCTGGGCGATCGCGAAGCTCGCGTATGTGTGGCGCAGACTGTGTATGGTCACGCCCTCGTCCGCCATGCCGGCCGCTTGACGGCCTTGTTCCATATCCTTTTCCGCCACGTGTTCGTCCAGACGTTCCCGCCACAGGTGGCACGGAACAGCCAGTCGTCATCACCCATGCCATCCATCTGCGCCTTGATCTGCGGCATGAGGAACCGTGGTATCGCGATGTTGCGGGCCTTTCCGTTCTTCGGGGTGCCGAGCATGCTGCCGCCGTGCCCGTCGTCAGTCCATGTGCGGCCTATCTTGGCGCGACGCTTGGCCGCGTCCACGTCACCGACCTTGAGGGCAAGCGATTCGCCTATGCGGCATCCCGTATAGGCCTGCCATCTGACCAGCAGACCGTCCACCGGCTTCCCGATCTTCTCCGCCTCGTCCGCGAGCAACTCGACCTCGCGGACCGAGAGGGACACCATGTCGTCGTCGGAGGCGATCTTCGGCACGGTGACCCTGTCCACAGGATTCTCACCGATCCACCCGTTCGAGACGGCGTAGTCAAAGATGCCTTTGAGGACGAATTCCATGCTGGTCCCTTCAATGGCGCCGGTGGTGATTGCGGTGCCGGCTGCTATTGACCATCCTATCGTCGCCAGTGGGCCGCCGCCCGAATAATTCCGAATGGAAACGCGGTCCCGGGCTGCGCTAATCGCCGTTTGAGGCGTGAAAGCGGGATTAGTGTGGGCGAAATTGGTGGTATCTACATTTCGAGGGGTTGATCTGATGGATCAGGAACATCTATCTGCATTTCAGGGGGTTGCCCAAACGTGATATCCGAAGTATTAAGCGTTTTTTGCTGCTGGGATTGCGCGGTTTTGGGAGCGTTCATACTTGGCTGGCACCCCCCTCGAAACGTAGATAGATGTCCGGCGAGACCGAAATCAACCCCTCGAAACGTAGATACGGTTCAATGACGATGTGATTCCGGGCTTTTCGCCCATGACCGGGGGAGAGAAGATGGCGAATCGCGCCGGAAAGGGGTCGTGCCCGAACCGTGATACCTCGTCATGACTGCAACATGGTGATGCCGCCGTCCCTGACGAGCAGTGATTGACGGTCAGTGAGCGCGCGTAGGTCGAGCTCCGTGGAATACCGTTCGACGATGAGCCGTGCCGCCTGACCCATCGTGGGATTGCCCAGATGCGGCACCACGTGGAAATCCGTCAGACCAAGTCCTTTGTAGTCGCGCAGACCCGGGGCACGATCCGTGCGGTCCATGATGGAGCAGTAGCCGATGTCCGGCGACATGATGACCGAACCGGCTGATTCGCCGATATACGGGATCCCGTCGGCTATCCGTTCGGCGAGCAGCGCATCCGCGCCGCTCCGCCGCAGTTCCTGCAGCAGAAAGAACGAATTGCCGCCGCCGACATATATGCAGTCGGCGTCCGAGAGGGTGCTCCGCACGTCGGGGGCAGCGGCCGTTGAAACATCCAGTTCGGTGACGCGGAATCCCAGTTGACGCAGTTGGCGGCGGGTCAGCATCGTATGCGCGAACCCCCATGGCTCCACGGCCGCGGCGGTCGTGATGTACGCCAGTCGACCGCCGTGCAGCCCGGGCAGTGCATGCGGGATCATCCCTGCGGCTCCGCGCAGCGTCGATGTGAGCATCATGGTCGCCATCCTGGCCTCCTTTCGTATCGCCCAGTATAGGACCGCGTTCATGAGAGCGCTGACAGATGAAAGGTCGAATGCGCGCGGTGGCGTTTGGCGCTCGCCTGGCCCGGTTGCCGGAAATGACGACATGGGCGCGAACGATTCCGCCGATGCGGACGGAAAATGCCATAACTCGAACGAAGACGATACGATTGGACGTATGAGCGAAACGAACAATGACAACCTGTGGCCGGCCCCGACCGCTGACGGCCCGCTGAACGCGACCGTGACCATCCCCGGCAGCAAATCCCTGTCGAATCGGTACCTGATCCTCGCCGCGCTTGGCGCGAAGCCCGTCACGCTTGTCGGGCTGTTGCGCTCGCGCGACACCGAACTGATGATGGGAGCGCTGTCGGCGCTTGGTGTGCGCTGCGACATCGACCCGGAAAACGACACCACGGTCACGGTGACGCCGCCGGAATCCGGCCGATTCAGCGGCAATGTGGGCGTGTACTGCGGACTCGCCGGCACGGTGATGCGTTTCGTGCCGGGACTGGCGCTGTTCGCGGACGCCCCGGTGCGGTTCGATGGAGACGATCAGGCATACGCGAGGCCGATGCAGCCGGTTCTCGACGGGCTCGAACAGCTTGGCGCCCGCGTCGAATACCACGGCGAGCACGGCCGGCTGCCGTTCACCATCACGCCACCGCGTCATGATGGTGAACAGGCCGATGACGGTTCCGCTGCCGCCAAGGTGAGCATCGACTCGTCCGGCTCGTCACAGTTCATCTCCGGTCTGCTGCTGATCGGGTCGCGCCTGCCCGGTGGGCTGGAGTTGCGGCATACGGGGGAGAAGACGCCGAGCCTGCCGCATATCCGCATGACCGTCGCTGATGTGAACGGCGCGAGCGGCAATGCGACCGCTGATGAGGAGTCTCGCGTCTGGCGAGTCGGCCATGCCGCGTTGCAGCTGCCGGAACGCGTGGTCGTCGAACCTGACCTGTCGAATGCGGCGCCGTTCCTCGGCGCGGCTTTGATCGCCGGAGGCACGGTGCGCGTGCCGCACTGGCCTGCTGAGACCACCCAGCCCGGTGGACTGCTGCCGGGATATCTGGAACGCATGGGCGCGCGCGTCTCGTTCCCCGAAGAGGACGGCGTGCGGTATTGCGAGGTGAGTGGCGACGGCCATGTGCATGGTCTTGGTGATTTCGACCTGACCGCGGCAGGGGAGATCGCGCCGTCGCTCGCGGCGATACTGGCGTTTGCCGATGCTCCGACCCGTATGCTCGGCATCGGTCATCTGCGTGGTCATGAGACGAACCGTCTGGAGGCGCTGGTCACGGAGATCACGCGCATCGGGGGAGAGGCCCGCGAACTGGAGGATGGCATCGAGATCACTCCTGTGCCGGTTGAGCGTCTGCACGGTGAGGTGATGGAATCCTACGCTGATCACCGCATGGCGACGTTCGCCGCGATGATCGGGCTGGCCGTGCCGGGCGTCCGAATCGTCAATGTGGAGACCACGCGCAAGACACTGCCCGATTTCGTGGGCATGTGGACCGGCATGTTGGAGCGGTGACCGCGACGAATATCACGGATATACGATGAGGGGCTGGTTCCCAGCGGAGTCAGCCCCTCATTTATGTTCGTCCGTTTGCGTTAGACGGACTGCGGCCTGCTAACGGCAGTTCGTCACTTGGTGAACGTGTTGCCGTAAGTGTCCGCGCCGTTCTCGGCGATTTCGGCGGACTTGCGGGCGATGGCCAGCTCCTCGTTCGTCGGGATGACGGCGATGATCACGGAGGAGTCCGGGGTGGAGATGATGCGCGGCTCCTTGGAGCGCTTCGCGTTCTTCTCCTCGTCCAGCTTGACGCCGAACGGGGCGAGCTTGTCGCACACCATCTTGCGCACGATGTCGTCGTTCTCGCCGACGCCGGCGGTGAAGGTGATTACGTCGCAGCCGCCCATCTGGTAGGTGTAGTTGCCGATGTAGCTGACGATGCGGTGCACGTACACGTCGAGGGCCAGCTTGGCGTCCTCGTTGCCCTCGGCCACCAGACGGTGAACCTCGCGCAGGTCGCCGAAGCCGGTCATGCCCATCATGCCGGAGCGCTTGTTGAACAGGGTGTCGAGCTCGTCCACGTTCATGTGGGCGTTGCGGATGAGGTGGAAGACCACGGCCGGGTCGATGTCGCCGGTGCGGCCGCCCATCATCAGGCCTTCAAGCGGAGTCAGACCCATGGAGGTCTCGACCGGCTTGCCGGAAACCTCGGCGGAGGCGGAGGCTCCGTTGCCGATGTGCAGCACGATCTGCTTGAGGCCTTCGGCCGGCTTGCCGATGACGCCGGGGACCACGGAGGAGATGAACTCGTGCGAGGTGCCGTGGGCGCCGTAACGGCGGATGTGGTACTGGTCGGCAATCTCCTTGTTCAGCGCGTAGGTGCTGGCCGCCTTCGGCAGCTGGAAGAAGAAGGAGGAATCGAACACGAAGATCTGCGGAACGTCGGGCAGCAGCGCGCGCATGACTTCGGCGCCCTTGGCCTCCGGGCCGTTGTGCAGCGGGGCGAGCACGGCCAGGTCCTTGACGGCGTTGATGGTCTTGTCGGTCACGAGGGCCGGCTTCGGGAAGAGGGATCCGCCCTGAACCACACGGTGTCCGACGGCGACGATGCCTGCTTCGGACAGGTCCGGGCCGTACTCCTTGAAGAAGCCGAGCACGCGCTTGAGGCCCTGCTCGTGGTCGTGGATCGGCTCTTCGAGCTCGTGCTTCTCGCCGTTGTACTCGTGCTTGTAGTGACCGTCGACCGGTTCGCCGATCTTCTCGACGAGACCGGAGGCCAGACCTTCGCCGGACTCAAGATCGACCAGCTGATACTTGATAGAGCTGGAACCGGAATTGATGACAAGGACGGTTTTCGCCATTGTGGGCATCCTCCATGATTGATACGTACCGCGAAACACGGCTTTCCATCCGATAGATTACTCGCTGCTTGCTACAAATCAGCGCCGCAGGTTTCGCCGAGAGCCACCAAAGAGAAAAGCCCCGCTGACGGGCTGAGCCATGAAGTAAACAGCGGGGCTGGTTATAGGTGAAGAGCGAACGACAGATTGCACGTGCCCCTGCTGGCGGGGGCTGTCGCGAATCGACTGGGGTGGTCGTAAAGAGCGGCTGTATCGCGTGGAGGCCGCTAAAACACCCGCGTCACTGGGCCTCGGTGGCGGTCAGTGCGATGGTGTTGATGATGTCCTGCACCGTCGCACCGCGTGAGAGGTCGTTGACGGGCTTGTTGAGGCCCTGCAGCACGGGGCCGATGGCGAGCGCCCCGGAGGAACGCTGCACGGCCTTGTAGCCGATGTTGCCGGAGCACAGGTCGGGGAACACGAACACGTTGACGTGTCCGGCCACGTCGTTGCCCTTGGCCTTGGTGGCTGCCACGTCGGGCGACCATGCGGCGTCGAACTGGATGGAGCCGACGACGGGCAGGTCCGGAGCCTTCTCCTTGACGATTCGCGTGGCCTCTTCGACGATGTCCACGTCCGGCCCCTTGCCGGAGCCGAGGGTGGAGTAGGAGAGCATGCCGACCTTGGGCTCGATGCCGAACGCCTTGGCGGTCACGGCGGACTGCAGCGCGATCTCCGCGAGCTGTTCGGCGTCCGGGTTGAGGTTGATGGCGCAGTCGGAGAACACGGTCACGTGGTCCTTGAAGCACATCAGGAAGGCGCCGGAGACGAGCCTCTGCCCGGGCTTGGTCTTGATGACCTGCAGCGCCGGACGCACGGTGTTTGCGGTGGAGTTGACCGCGCCGGACACCAGACCGTCGGCGTAACCGAGCACGACGAGCATCGTGCCGAAATAGCTCGCGTCGGTCAGCTGCTTGCGGGCCTGCTCTTCGGTCATGCCCTTCTTGGCGCGCAGCTCGCACAGCTTGGCGACCATGGGCTTGAGGATGTTCTCGTCGTCCATGGCCTGGAAACGCGCCTTGCCCAGATGGGTCAGACCGAGTTCCGCGCCCCGGGCGAGGATCGCGCCCTTGTCGCCCACGATGATGAGGTTCGCGATCTCGCGCTCCAGCAGGTAGTCGGCCGCCTTGATGATGCGGTCCTCTTCGCCTTCGGGCAGCACGATCGTTTTCTTGTTCGCCTTGGCACGGCCGAGCAGGCTGTACTGGAAGGCGTACGAGGTGATCGGGAAGTCGATCTCGACGTTGATGGCCTGCAGGACCTCTTCGGTCGGCACGTTCGCCTGGAAGGCGGCGAGCGCCGCATCGGCCTGTGACGCATCGGTGAACGGGATCTGGGGGATCGTCCACACCGGCAGCCCGAAGTCCGCGAGCGTGTCCTTGACCGAGACGGAGTGGCGCGGATCGCAGCCCGTCACGAAGATGCCCAGCACCTTGTTGCCGGCGGCCTCCATGCCTTCGATGGAGAGACGGACGGTGTCCTTGAGCTCGTCAGGCCAACGATCGATGGTGCACACGGCGAGGAAGACGCCGGCCTGCAGGTCGGCGGCGATGTTCGCGTTGAACTCGTAGGCGGTCGGGTCGTTGACGTGCGACTTGTCGGTGCCGACGATGAGCGCCGCGTCCGCGCGGGACACGTTCATCGCGTCGTTGAACGCCGCGACGATGTCGCCGCGGGAGCCTTCCTTGTCCTTGCGCACCTGGTGAATGTCCGGTCCGGTGGATAGCGCGACGCCGAGGCCGGCGTTGGAGGCGTTCAGCAGGATGGGGGTGAAGTGGTCGTGATTGGAGACCGCGGGGCGGAACACGGCGGTCTTGAATTTGGTGGTCAGCGCCTTGAGCACGCCGTATGCCACGACGTTGCGTCCGTTTGCGCCTTCAGGACTTGCGATGTAGATGTTCGTTGTTGTCACGTTTGTCTCCTCGTCGGGGATGGTACTGCTCGTGTGACCGCCTTGTTTCACACTTACTGACATTGTAGTACCCGATCGTTCGCTGCCGGGCGTTGACATGTCGGTAAACGCGGCCGGGGCGGTTCGACCGGGCGCGTGCGTCATTTGTGATATAGGCTCAGCCGCTCGTATTTCGGCTCGCAGCATACGTTGATGCCGAGTTTGCGGTACAGCTCCTCGTCGGTCGACGAGATGATGACCGAGAAGAATGCGTCGCAGCCGCGCAGCTGTTCCAGCCCACCGATGACGCGGGCCGCGGTCGGGCTTTGCGCGCTTGTCAGCGATAGGGCGATCAGCGTTTCGTCGGAGTGCAGGCGGCGGTTCATGCTGGACAGGTGTTCGGTTTTCAGCCGGCAGATCGGTTCAATGGCGGATTCGTCGATGACGCGCTGGTTCTCGTCGATGCCAGTTACGGCTTTGAGCGCGTTCATCAGCAGCGCGCTTGCCGCGCCGAGCAGTTCGCCGGTCTTGCCGGTGACCACGCGCCCGTTGGGCAGTACCATGGCGCCGGCCGGCGCCCCGGTCGTCTCCTCCTTGAGCAGCGCGGCCGACCGCGCGGGCGACAGGTCCTTGTCCACTCCGGCCTTCTTCATGATGGAGCGCAGCCGTTCGACCTGGTTCTCGTCGATGCCGGTGCGCCTGAGATGCACGGCGGCAGCGAAGTAGCGGCGCACGATCTCCATACGGGCGGCATCCCGGCACGCCTCGTCGTCGACGATGGCGTAGCCTGCCATGTTGACGCCCATGTCGGTGGGGCTCTGATAGGGGCTTTCGCCCATGATCCGCTCCATCATGGCCTTGAGGACGGGGAACGCCTCGACATCGCGGTTGTAGTTGACCGTGGTTTTCCCGTACGCCTCCAGGTGGAACGGGTCGATGATGTTGGCGTCGTCTAGGTCGGCCGTGGCGGCCTCGTAGGCGATGTTCACCGGGTGATTGAGCGGCAGGTTCCAGATCGGGAACGTCTCGTATTTCGCATAGCCGGCGGCGATGCCGCGCTTGTTCTCATGGTAGAGCTGCGACAGGCATGTGGCGAGCTTGCCGGAGCCGGGGCCGGGCGCGGTGACCACGACCAGCGGGCGCGTGGTGACGATGTAGTCGTTGCGCCCGTATCCGTCGTCGGAGACGATGTGCTCGATGTCGTGGGGGTAGCCTGCGATGGGGTAGTGCAGGTAGCAGGTGATGCCGAGCTGGTCGAGGCGCCGGCGATAGGCGTCCGCGGCCGGCTGCCCCGCGTACTGGGTGAGCACGACGGAGCCGACGTGGAATCCGCGCGAGCGGAAGATGTCGATGAGTCGCAGCACGTCCTCGTCGTACGTGATGCCGAGGTCGCCGCGCATCTTGGCCTTCTCGATGTGGTTGGCGTTGATGGCGATGACGATCTCCACGTCGTCGGCGAGGCTTTTGAGCATGCGGAATTTGGAATCCGGCTCGAAGCCGGGCAGCACGCGTGACGCGTGATAGTCATCGAACAGCTTGCCGCCGAACTCCAGATAGAGCTTGCCTCCGAACTGCGCGATGCGCTTTCGAATGTTGGCGGCCTGCAGCTCGATATATTTCTCGTTGTCGAATCCCTGTCGCATGTGCAGTGAGAGTCCCTTCCGAACGGAGCGCTGTACCTGCACGATTATACTGGGTTCTTTACGAGGACCCCCCCCAGTCGCGAAGCGGCTGGTGTCTTACAAGAATCTACGAGTGAAATTCGGCGATGTGCGCGGTAGCATGGCGCGGGAAGCGAAGGCGTACAAGGGTACGTCGAGCTTCCCGTAACGCAGCTAACGCACACATCGCCGAATTCCACCGGTGAATTGGAATAACGTGTGTGGCCTCTAGGCGCACCGAAGGAAGCTGTACAAAGGTACCGCAACTGAGGAGCAACGACGAGGATACTCCGTTATTCCAAATTCGCTCCTCTTCGATGGCTTCAGTTCTGCCGTCACGTCATTCCAGTTGCACCCAGTTTTCGGCGCCGTCTCGAGCCGAGTGCCGCCAAGTAACACCGTGTCGTGTTTCGTCGGCCTCGGGGACAAAAGTGGGGACAACTTCTTTTCAAACTCAGGGCTTTGAGTTTTTGTTTTTGTCCCAAAGCGCGCGGCGGACCGCCTTTGGAAGCTCGATAGCGCCGAAAACGCCCGTTTTGAAACTCAACCGTCCCGTATCCTGCAAGCCGCCAGCTGCAATCGTAAGCGAATCAGCGCGGGCGGTTTGCACGCCATTCGCAAAACCCCAGGTCGCGGATCTGCGCCATCGGCAGGCAAAGTGAGTAGTCTCAGGCGGCTTGCCTATGAGTTGGCGGACGGGCTTTGAGATCCCGTTGACGTTCGGAAACGCTTCGAGCTCCCTTGAATTTTCAGACAGCATATGGTACAAGGCAATTGGTTTTCCGTTAGGAAGGCTTCCAAGTGCCGGGGACGTTTTCCCCGGCTTTTTTCTTATCCAGGAGAACAATGCGAGAACTCAGCATCTTCGTCGACGAGTCGAGAAGCGACGGCCTCTCCGACCGCCACTACCTGCTCACCGTCGTCATGCACGACCAATCCGAGAGCATCGCGGATTCGATCGCGGCATATGGGGGCGCCCTTCGCGCCAAGGGGCTCCCGGACATACCCTTCCATGCGTCGCCGCTCATGAACGGCAAGGGCCAGTATTCGGGGCTCGACTTGAGGACGCGCAAGATGTTGCTCGGCTCGTTCCGAGTCTTCTTCCGCCACATGCCCGTGAGGTCTGCCACGCGTTCGGCTATGCCCGAGCCGTCGTTAGAGCTCGCTACGGTGTGGTCGCTCGTGAGGTGGCCCTTGTAGTCGAAGTCGATCACGAACTTCCACGAACTGATGCCGCTGAGCGAAGCGACGGTCCCGTAAACCTTGTGCCCGTTCACGGAAAGGGACTCGAGCCTTTTGGCGGATCGCCCCGCAGCCTCGACGATCTCCTCGAACCCCTCCTGAGTCACATCGTCCCTGAAACACTCGCTCGCACGGTCCCACTCGGCTTTTGCCTTGACCTTCTCGAGCTTGATCTTCCGCTTATCCTGCCTATCGCATGCGAACAGTATGATGCCGAGAAAAGCAAAAGCGGGAAATAGGGTCGTCAGGATGTTGGCCAAAGTTCCCGTTCAAGGTCCCCCTAAACAAGCCCGGCGCCGTGGGCAAGAAGAAACAGCGCGACGTGGAGGATGAGGCAGGCAGGCAGCCCCGCCGCGAAATACCACTTGGATGTCTTATGGTGGGCGACGCGCATCCCGGCGATGCCTCCAAGGGCTCCTCCCGCGAGCGAGAGACCAAGCAAGGTGGCCTCGGGGAACCTGCTGTCGCGGTCAATCGCCCTCTTCTTGTCCAGGCAGAAAACGGCGAACGTGATGACGTTGATGGCGAGAAGGTATGCACCGAGAGCGACGATGACGGGCGCGTTGAACGAAGCGCCCGGTTCCAGATCGACGACGATGACGCCGGCCCAAACGAGCACGACGAACACCCACACAATCAAGAAGACTATGGCGCTGAACCACCAGGCGATGTTGTGCTTGTTCATGTGGTTCCTGGTGAAGATCATAAGGGCAAGGAGCATCCCCAGGGCGCCGCCCGCTACGGCGAACAGGGTCAAGATCCTGCCGTCCATGAGGCCGGTATCCTCGTCCTGGTTGTAACGGGCTATCGCGTAGTCGATCGCGAAGAGAATGAACGTGAGGGCATTAATGCCCGCAAGATAGATAACGAAGGGGTGAACGCCCTGGACAGCACCGCCCAGGGCAGATAGTGCCTGCTCCATAAGAAGAACTCCTTCCCGAACAACATGCCGCCATTATACAGGTAGATTGAACGCCCGATGCGCCTGTTCCCATTGATGCTTCGGGTATGGCGAGAAGAGCCTTTCCGCGGCCCAAACCGCATGGATAGCCGCAGGTCGCGCTAACCTCTCGCGCCGTTCGTCTGCTTTCGCTCGTCCGAAATTACAACCGCAGCAGGCCGTGTCCAACGGATGGGTACCATTTATCCGGGTGCACCTGGGGCAACGGACCGGCAGGCCCTCGAAAGATCGCTCGCAGAACACGCAACATCAAACACGACAGAAGAGACGAACGACAGATGCCGGACCCCGGACGACAGCACCGCGGAAGACGAGCATTCCGACTACAACCGAACGAACTTCGATCCTAGGCAGGCGCCCGCACGGGCGCCTTTTGCTTTTCGGGGACTTAGCTGCCAGCTAAGGCGTACGGCTCATGTCCGTTTCGTGAAGGCCCGATCATCTCGACCCATCTCGACCCATCTCCGCTCCTGTCGGGCGTGTCAATCGCCGTCAGGCGGTTCAATCGTCGCGCAGACGTAAACGCACACGGGACCGCGCAGACGCATCGCGCGGAAAGATTGGAGGCAACCATGGCGCACGCTACGAAATGCGCCGCGCCCGAGGGCAACCGGGGCCGCGACGAGTGGATGACGGTGATCGAGATGCAGGAGTACATGGGGGGCGAGCCGGAGTAAGGCATATGACCTCATCTGGCCGGGAGAGATCGACTCGTACAGGCTCGGAAGGAAGCTCCTGGTTTCGAGGGCGTCGGTGGACGCCTACATCGAGTCGAGGGGCGGCAGGAGATGACGGCGGCGACCGCCCCGGGAGCCGCCCGCGGCCGGGCACGCGAGGGAGCCTCGAGACGAGAGGAGCTCGAGGGCGACCATGACCAAGAGCACTAGCAGGAGCCAGGTGAGGCTCATCGCATCGATCAACGCGATATTCGGCGCCGAGGAGGCGTGCGCGATGCTGCGCATCAGCCGCGACGCCATGTACCGGCTCGCCCCCCCTGCATTCACCGCTAGCGCATGCTATAAGGCTGTTGGTGGCTCATTGAGCTACCTCCAAGTGCCGGGGGAGTCCCCCGGCTTTTTTATCCATTCCATTAGGAGGCCCCATTGGCCAAGGAGCTCAGTATCTTTGTCGACGAGAGCGGCGACCGCGGCGGCAAGGCTCGCTACTATCTGCTCACGCTCGTCTTCCACGACCAGGCAGACGGCATCGCCGAAGCGGTCACGGGCTATGAGGCCATGCTCGCCTACTTCTCCTCGTTTGTCCGCAGGCTCCCCATCTCCTATGTCACGTTCGTCTATCGCCGCAGCCAATTCGAAGACCCGGCAAGGCTAATGGAGCGCATGGGGCGCGACGTCTCCTCCGCCATGGTTGAGCACTTGGGCTTCTTCCAGTCCTTCGACGATGTGAAGGTCTATTACGACAACGGTCAGGACATCGTCAAGCAAGCGCTCGACCGTTCAGTGGACAAGGTTCTCTCAAAAGGAGTTGTCCGACGCCGCAAGACCTCGATGACTGACTACCGCCTCGAGCAAGTGGCGGATTACCTCTGCACCATCGAACTCGCCTTGGTCAAGTACCAGGCCAAGGAGAACGGTGAGACGTACAACAAGTTCTTCGGAGGTATCGGATCTTTCAAGAGAAACTGGCTCAAGCAAGCCCGCAGCATGCGGATATAGATGGTTCCGAGGCTTCGCAAGGAACGGTCAGCACTCCTCCGGCTAGGAGCCCCAGGCGACATGCTTCGAGCAGCGAAAGCGAAACGCAAGCAATGGCGTCACGGGCGCTTCGTGCGCTACAGTGCGTCCATGTTGTCATCTCCTATTGTCTCAGCGTGGTAACTGAGGATTCTAGGCGGTGGCCACACCCCTTTTCCGGGGTGCCGACACCAACGTTTGGCACACAACCGCAGTAGACGGCAACGTCCGCCTACTGAGCAAAAGCAACGAGCTTTTCCGGGTCCAAGACCGATAAGCGAAGATGGATCAAGTTTTACTCCCTTAACAGGCCCAACTTGCCAAGCCACTCGACAAAAGTAGTGATGATTCGCTCGGTGCGCGTTTCGATGTCGCTCTCGGCGAAGTCGCCGCATCGCGCAATTTCCACGAGTTCGCGAACAGCGGTCCCCGACACCTCAACGCCCTTATCGTTCACATAGCCCTCGTAATACTTGCGCTTATCCGACAGCTGGTAATCTGAGGCGCGAATGTTTACGCGCTTCTCCAACATCGCCTTGTTTCCTAGTGCTTCAAGATTTGAACGATTGGATAGCGGGTGTACCTCGTTACGCTTTCTTGCATAGATGTGTTCAATCTCGAGCGTTGTGTCCAAGTCCATGAGAGGTTGCTTAGGATCTGAGTAGGCCCACCAAACAAGCATCGATCGTGTGAAGCGACGCTGGTTGGTGAACTGATAGCTTCTGAAGCGTCCCGTAATTGTATCACGGTCGAACAGATGGGCTGAAAAGTCGACCTTGCGACCTTCTACGATATCTATGAGTGCGGGATAGACGGGACCGCGCAGGGCGTTTACGCCGGGACGCTCAAGTGAGTAGGCGTAGATGAATCCAGTGATGTAGCAAAGGAAATCGTAGAGCTCCTTGTCGTCTAGCTCGCCTTTGGTATTGCGCTTTGCCAGGAACCAAGTGCTCAACAGATAAGCCCACATGCCGTTGGGTGCGTAATTGAGAACGAATAGGCGTCGTGCTACACGCTCGGAAAAGCCCTCCTGCGCATCAACCCGTTTCCAAAAAACGAGCAGAGACTCCAAATCGTCGAGCGTCGCGTCCTCGCGTAGGATTTCGTACGAGCTGTCGCTGTAGAAGTCGCGTAGACTTTTGGTTGTTGTGTCGCGGATGCCCTTCTTTGCACGGCGATAATACATATAGCGGGTGAAAAGCTCGTCGAGCGGCGTGCCCGAGGTTGGTTTGAAAATGAGGTTGGCTGTTTCCTCGAGCACTTTCCAACGCGCAACGAACTCGTCTTTGCGGCCCTCGATGGAAAAGTGCTTGTAGAACTGACTCTTAAAGATGTCAGCGTCTGCCAACGGGAGTCCACGGTCGTTCAAAGTCGAGAAGATCCTGAGCGCGGTGTCCTGGGATTCCGCCTCGATGGGAAGCAAGATTACGTTATTGAGAATGCGAGCGGCGAATAGCGCGATGTAGCTTGGCCACTCGCTTGCCATTTCGGCCATTCTTTTAGAGAAGAAGGCGAAATTGCGTGAATAGGCGCTGTGGGACATGGGACCCACGGAGCCATGGCGCAATATATCTAGAAACTCATCTTTGTCGGAATCGCTCGCCACCTCTGAATCGATTTTCAGCGCATCCATGTCGGGGTCGTCGAACTCATCGGTCTTCCAGACGCAGCCAGCAATCGAGTCACGCACTTTAATTGACTGCTTGTCCTTCATGTTTGCGAACTTGTCGTAAAACGCCCTAAGCAGCAACATGATGGTTGTAAGTCTCTGTTGGCCATCGATTATTTCAAGCTGACCTGCGTCGTTCTTGAAAGTAACAATGGGGCCGAGGAAGTATTCATCACTAGTGCTTTCGAAGGCGTCGCAGTCGTCGTTGGGAAACGCGAAGGTGAAGAGATCGTCCCATAGCGTTGCGCACTCGTCTTCGCCCCAGGCGTAAGGTCGCTGGTAATCCGGGATGAGGAAGTCCGAATGCTTATCTGTAAGGAGCAGCTTGATCGTCTTCTGGTCGATGTTGAGCTTGGACATGCTGGAAACCTCCGTGCAGGTATCTTTTTGCATCCAGAATTATATTGCACAGCATAAAATAAGGTGCTTGATGACGGCACGATAGGACCAGAGAGCGCGGGAACAGATTGAGGACCCGCATCTGCAGTGAACCCCTATAGTTGGACAGACAATGTTCTGCTTCTCCTATAGGGGTCTTCTGCGTTAGGGGGTTTGATTTGCGGAGCAAGGATTACTCCGCCGAGTTCAAGCAGCGCTTTGCGGACAGGTACGCCGACGGCGCGACCATCGCCATGCTGCAGCACGAGTTCGGCCTTACGAAGTCAACCGTGAAGCTTCGGAGGGAGAGGATCGACCAAGGCGGCGTCGGGGCCATAGACAGGCCGAGGAAGGACAACCGCTACCCCAGGAGCTCAAGCTTCGTGAATCTACCCCGATTCCATTGATACCTTTTACGCCGCCTTCGAGCGGCTGTTTTCCTTGGGCCAATTAGCATCTTCGAACTCGGCGGGGCTGAGGTAGCCCAGCGCCGAATGTATCCTCGCCCTGTTGTAGATTACCTCGATGTACTCGAACAGATCCAGCGCGGACTCCTCGCGCGTGGCGTAGGTGCGCGCGTGCACGCATTCCGACTTCACGATGCCCATGAGCGACTCCATGGCCGCGTTGTCCCACGGCGACGAGATCGACCCCATCGATGGCCGGATGCCGTTCTCCCGCATGGTCTTGGACAGAAGCAGCGACACGTATTGCGAGCCGCAATCGCTGTGATGAGCGCATCCCTCTGGCGGGTTTCGCCTGGCCAGCGCTATCTTCAATGCCTCGTCTGCGAGCTCGGCCGCGATGCTCGGGCCCATCGACCATCCCACGATGCGCCGCGACCATATGTCCATCACGAGCGCCAGATACAGCCAGCCCTGGCGGGTCTTCACGTAGGTGATGTCCGCGGACCGCGCCGCAGATGCCCCGAACCTCGTCCCTGACCCGGGATATCGCGACGGCAAGCTCATCGTCGCGCAGGTCGTGCGCGCTCGGCGGGCGCGACTTCCAGGCGTAACAGCCCTGGCGCGCCGCCTTCAGCGCCGCGCACATCCCCGACACCGGCCAATTGGGCTCGTTGGAGAATATGAACTCGAACTTCGCCCTCTCCGCGGAAAGGCCTACAGCTGCCTGCTGGCGAAGAAGGCGCTCGCTTTTAAAAGTATCTCGTTCTCGCGCTTGAACCGCTCGTTCTCCCTCTTCAGCCTGCGCAGGTCCTCGGCCATCTGGAACGGGTTGACGTCGGGCGCCGGCCCGGCGGCGTAGGCCCTCTTGACCCAGTCGGCCAGGCTGCCCGCGTCGCAGTCCAGCCCGCGTGCCGCCTCGGCGTACGTCGTGCCCGACTTCCCGTACAGCTCCACGGCCTTCTGCTTGAATTCCGCCGTGTACCTGGGAGATGGATTGCCCATGGCCCGCCTCGCTTTCCTCCGTTGTGGCCATCATGCCGAAACGGAAATCGACTTGTCAACGGATCTGGGGCAGATTCAATGCGATGGCGCGTGCTGTGATTCGCGGCGACTACGGCAACGGGGACGAGAGGAAGCGGCGCCTGGGATCCTACTACTCGATCGTCCAGACTCGCGTGAACGAGATGCTGTCATGAGATCGAGGCTACGGTGGCTTGGCGAACAGGTGGGCGGTTCCTCGGGATTGCGGGATGCCTGGTACTAATGATCGTTCTGTTGCCGCTGATACCGCTCTTCGAGATGTAGGACGACATCCGAAGGACATACGAAGAGAAGTGAACGTCGAGGGAGCCGCCGTCCATCTCGAAGCGGCACCCTTTCTATTCTGTGCATATGTTCGGCGCACTGCCACCTGATAAAATTACGTTTGCAACTCATTTGCATTCGGAGTATATCGGCAGGCGGCTGTGACTATGAGATTTTCCTTCTTTGGCGAGCGCGACAACGAACCTGAACCAGAAGAAGAGCGCGCGAAAAATGTCATCGTTCCTACGGAAGGCAACGAGATAGTTCCCACGTTAGATAGCGAGGACGTGGACCTCGCCCTCTATGACCATGTGACCCTCGATGTCAGGACAATCGGCGGAGAGGCATACGCCGACGCCCTGATACCCATGGCGGCTAAGGCGGCAGATGCGGCGGCCCAATGGGACCATGCCATCGTTCGATTCCCCGAAGGCGCAGGATGGAATGATCTGCTCAACCGAAAGACTCCCGGCTGGGAGGAGTGGAAGCAGCTTGGCGTCCTCAAGGACGGCAAGTTTCAGCCCCAGGCCGCAATCAGGCAGGCGAAGCTCCAACCTGTTGCAGTAGCCAACCTAGCTTTGCAGGGAGCTGCCATCGTTGTGGGCCAGGCGTACATGGCAGAGATAAGCAAACAGCTTGAGGGCATCGAGTCTGGCATCGCCGCGATCCAGCAGGAGATGAAGCTCGAACGCGAAGCAGACATAGAAGCGCGATTCGAGAAGCTTCTCGAATACCTCTCCCAGTACGACGAGATCTCAACCAACCCAGAAAAGAGGCAGGCCGTGCATAACGCCATTGAGGGAATATGCGTTGAAACCCTCAAGGCATGGAAGTTCCAGGTAAAGGATATGCGCGAGTTCGGTACGCGCATGGAACGCTCAAGGCGTTTGAAGGACGACGAGGTACGGGCAAGACTTCACGAGTTCCAAGGCAAGGAGCGAGACGCGCAGGCTGCGTTTCGGCTCTTCCTGGCTGCAGAGCAGGCTTCAATGCAATATGACGGGGATTTCAGCGCCGGCAGAATAGCGCGCGAGCGCGAGAAGATTGGCAAATGCCTCGATGACTATGCCGAGGTTCGCGATAAGGCCCGGGGCCTGCTCACAGAGAGGATCAAGGGCGTACGCGGCGGCTTGTTTGCCGTGCCTGACGCGGAAGACGATGGCTACGAGCCCCAGAACCCGGTCTTCGACGCAGTTCACTTTGTGGCACATAACGCTCCGCGAGTTATGCCTCTTGCGCTTCGCAAGGAGGCACAGAGGCAGGCGGCAATCAAGAGGAGCCGCTACCGTCGGGCAGCGGGCGTCGACGATCCGGTTGCTTTGATAGGCGAAGAGCGCGAGGATGAGCTTGCACGCATGAGCTTCATCTACAACGAGGCCAACGCGATGCTCGTCGATGGCGACGGTGTCCACTTCCTGAAAATGCATGCCGACGAAAAGGCACACGAAGCGAACGATGCCGAGATCATCGACGAGCACCATGAGGATGAATAAAGCGGAAGGCCGCCAACGCGATTGACGGCCTTCTCTCTCTTGTTATGTCGGTTCGGACTAGCTGAGCGGCTCGAGCTCGCGGTACAGCGGGCCTCCGTCGCCCACGAGCACATCCCACCACCACTGGGGCGACTCGACTCCGGATGCGCAGAGCATGTCCAGAAGCTTGGCGCGGGCATCCGGGGGCAGCTGCTCGAAGTCCTCGCGCATGGCATCGGCTAACACGGCCTTGCTCGCGCTCATCATGTCGTTGCAGATCTCCTTCTTCTCGTCCAGGCTGTAGCTCTCGGGCGAGTAGATGCAGAGGTCTGCTCGGAAGTAGGCCATGTCCTCGGCCTAGGTGAGTTCGGTCATCTTCGCTTCGTTAATCATCTTTCTAATCTCCTCTCCGTGCCTAGCATCGCGAATGGTAGCGCTGGGGTGGCACGAATTCCGGTACGAATAATCCCGAAAGGAGTGCTTTCTTTCGAAGCAAAGTGGTGCGCCGATTTCTCGGACGCACCACTTCTGACCTGCGGTTTCGTTGTGTTTCGGGGTGGAGTGCGGAAAAGTGATTTCTTGAGTTTTTTTACTCCCACTCGATCGTTGCCGGCGGCTTGGACGTGCAGTCGAGGACGACGCGGTTGATCTGGCGGCACTCGTTGGTGATGCGGGTGGAGATCGTGGCGAGCACGTCGTAGGGCACGCGCGACCAGTCGGCGGTCATGGCGTCCTCCGAGCTGACCGGGCGCAGGACGATGGGGGAGCCGTAGGTGCGCTCGTCGCCTTGGACGCCCACCGAGTGAACGTCGGCGAGTAGCACGACCGGGCACTGCCAGATGTCGCGGTCGAGGCCGGCGCGGGAGAGCTCTTCGCGGGCGATGGCGTCGGCCTCGCGCAGCAGGTCGAGGCGTTCCCTGGTGATTTCGCCGATGATGCGGATGCCCAGGCCCGGACCGGGGAAGGGCTGGCGCCAGACGATCTCGTCAGGCAGGCCGAGCTCGGTGCCGATGGCGCGCACCTCGTCCTTGAAGAGGGTGCGCAGCGGTTCGATGAGCTGGAACTTGATGTCCTTGGGGAGCCCGCCGACGTTGTGGTGGGACTTGATGTTGGCCGCGCCGTCGCCGCCGCCGGATTCGACGACGTCGGGGTAGAGGGTTCCCTGCACGAGGAACTTGACTTCCTTGCCGCGGGCGCCGGCTTCTTCGAGGACCTGACGCTGGGCTTTCTCGAAGGTGCGGATGAACTTCTCGCCGATGATCTTTCGCTTGCGCTCGGGCTCGGAGACGCCCTTGAGCGCTTCGAGGAAGTCGTCGGCGGCGTCGACGGTGATCAGTCGGATGCCGGTGGCGGCGACGAAGTCGTGCTTGACCTGCTCGACCTCGCCTTTGCGCAGCAGGCCGTGGTCGACGAACACGCAGGTGAGCTGGTCGCCGATGGCCTTGTGGACGAGGGCGGCGGCGACTGCGGAGTCGACACCGCCGGACAGGCCGCAGATCACTTCGGCGTCGCCGACCTTCTCGCGGATCTTGGCGACCTGGTCCTCGATGATGGAGGAGGCGTCCCAGTTGTCGGGCAGGCCGGCGCACTGGTGGAGGAACGTCTCGATGAGCTTCTGGCCGAGGGGGGTGTGCTTGACCTCGGGGTGCCACTGCACGCCGTAGAGCTTGCGGGACTCGTCCTGCATGGCGGCGACGGGCGCGCCCTCGGTGTGGGCGAGCACTTCGAAGCCGGCGGGCGCGGTCTTGACGGCGACGCCGTGGCTCATCCACGTGTCCTGCTCGGCCGGGGAGCCGGCGAGCAGCCCGTCCGTCTTGTCGATGGTCGTGTTGGTCTTGCCGTATTCGCCGAGCGCGGCCTTGTCGACGTCGGCGCCGAGCGCGTACGCCATGGCCTGGAAGCCGTAGCAGATGCCGAGCACGGGCACGCCGGCGTCGAACAGCTTGGGATCGACGCGCGGGGCGCCGGGCTCGAATACGGATGCGGGGCCGCCTGACAGGATGATGGCCTGCGGGTCCTTGGCGAGCATCTCGTCTACCGGCATGGAATGGGGGACAAGCTCCGAATACACGTTCGCCTCGCGCACGCGACGGGCGATGAGCTGCGCGTATTGGGCGCCGAAATCGACGACAAGCACCGGGCCGTTAGCCATGGGACTCCCTTCATGCGGCCGCGCGCGATAGCGGATACATAGGTATGGGCGATATCGTTGATTGCGGCCATTGGTATTGTGTGTGGACTTCTTACAGTATGTCACATCAATTGTGGCGATTCGAGCCGACATTGGCGTGTGCGATGGGCGGGTGTCGTCCGGGAGCGACGCACCGTTTCACAAAACCGAACAATTAACGCTGTTAATATGAACAACACGCCGCATGTTCTGTTGCCTGCATGAACACGCGGCGTACCGGTAGATCGCTGAAATCGTTGGAAAATAAAAGTTTCTCACTGGATGGCGCCGTAATATAACCTGTGAGGGCACCGGTTATTCACTCATAATTCATACAATTAATCTAACATTTTCGAACACACATGCAAAAAAAGCTGCCAAAAGTCTTGCTCTCAACGTACCATGATGAACGATTGGGATTGAGCAACCGCGAAATCGCAAGGCTTCGCGAGAGCCCATGACCGAACGATAATGATCAATTGCACATCACTGTGCAGGAGTACAGGAGTACACATGACGAGTCCTGTTATTGGCACCCCTTGGAAGAAGCTCAACGCTCCGGTTTCCGAGGAAGCCCTCGAAGGCGTTGACAAGTACTGGCGCGTTGCCAACTACCTTTCCATCGGCCAGATTTATCTGCGTTCCAACCCGCTGATGAAGGAGCCCTTCACCCGCGAAGATGTGAAGCACCGTCTGGTGGGCCACTGGGGCACTACCCCTGGCCTGAACTTCCTCATCGGCCACATCAACCGTTTCATTGCTGACCACGGCCAGAACACCGTGATCATCATGGGCCCGGGCCACGGTGGCCCGGCCGGTACCTCCCAGTCCTACCTGGACGGCACCTACACCGAGACCTTCCCGAAGATCACCAAGGACGAAGCTGGTCTGCAGAAGTTCTTCCGTCAGTTCTCTTACCCGGGCGGCATTCCGTCCCACTTCGCTCCGGAGACCCCGGGCTCCATCCACGAGGGTGGTGAGCTGGGTTACGCTCTGTCCCACGCTTACGGCGCCATCATGGACAACCCGAGCCTGTTTGTCCCGGCCATCGTCGGCGACGGCGAGGCTGAGACCGGCCCGCTGGCTACCGGCTGGCAGTCCAACAAGCTCGTGAACCCGCGCACCGACGGTATCGTGCTGCCGATCCTGCACCTCAACGGCTACAAGATCGCCAACCCGACCATCCTGTCCCGCATCTCCGACGAAGAGCTCCACGAGTTCTTCCACGGCATGGGTTACGAGCCCTACGAGTTCGTCGCTGGCTTCGATGATGAGGACCACATGTCCATCCACCGTCGCTTCGCCGAGCTGTGGGAGACCATCTGGGACGAGATCTGCGACATCAAGGCCACCGCTCAGACCGACAACGTGCACCGTCCGTTCTACCCGATGCTGATCTTCCGCACCCCGAAGGGCTGGACCTGCCCGAAGTACATCGACGGCAAGAAGACCGAGGGCTCCTGGCGTTCCCACCAGGTGCCGCTGGCTTCCGCCCGCGACACCGAGGCCCACTTCGAGGTTCTCAAGAACTGGCTCGAGTCCTACAAGCCGGAAGAGCTGTTCGACGCCAACGGTGCTGTCAAGGACGACGTCCTTGCCTTCATGCCGAAGGGCGAGCTGCGTATCGGTGCCAACCCGAACGCCAACGGTGGTGTGATCCGCAACGACCTGAAGCTGCCGAACCTCGAGGACTACGAGGTCAAGGAAGTGGCTGAGTACGGCCACGGCTGGGGCCAGCTCGAGGCCACCCGTACCCTGGGTGCCTACACTCGCGACATCATCAAGAACAACCCGCGCGACTTCCGCATCTTCGGACCGGATGAGACCGCTTCCAACCGTCTGCAGGCTTCCTACGAAGTCACCAACAAGCAGTGGGATGCCGGCTACATCTCCGACGAGGTCGACGAGCACATGCACGTCTCCGGCCAGGTCGTTGAGCAGCTGTCCGAGCACCAGATGGAAGGCTTCCTTGAGGCTTACCTGCTGACCGGTCGTCACGGCATCTGGAGCTCCTACGAGTCCTTCGTCCACGTGATCGACTCCATGCTGAACCAGCACGCCAAGTGGCTTGAGGCTACCGTCCGCGAGATTCCGTGGCGCAAGCCGATTGCCTCCATGAACCTGCTGGTCTCCTCCCACGTTTGGCGTCAGGACCACAACGGCTTCTCCCACCAGGATCCGGGTGTCACCTCCGTCCTGCTGAACAAGTGCTTCCACAACGACCACGTCATCGGCATCTACTTCGCCACCGATGCGAACATGCTGCTGGCCATCGCCGAGAAGTGCTACAAGTCCACCAACAAGATCAACGCCATCATCGCTGGTAAGCAGCCTGCTGCCACCTGGCTGACCCTGGACGAGGCTCGTGCCGAGCTCGAGAAGGGTGCCGCCGCTTGGGATTGGGCTTCCACCGCCAAGAACAACGATGAGGCCGAGGTCGTGCTTGCCGCCGCCGGCGATGTCCCGACTCAGGAGATCATGGCTGCTTCCGACAAGCTGAAGGAACTGGGCATCAAGTTCAAGGTTGTGAACGTTGCCGACCTGCTCTCCCTGCAGTCCGCCAAGGAGAACGACGAGGCTCTGACCGACGAGGAGTTCGCCGACATCTTCACCGCCGACAAGCCGGTGCTGTTCGCGTACCACTCCTACGCCCACGACGTGCGTGGCCTGATCTACGATCGCCCGAACCACGACAACTTCAACGTCCATGGCTACGAGGAGGAGGGCTCCACCACCACCCCGTACGACATGGTTCGCGTGAACGAGCTGGATCGCTACGAGCTGACCGCCGAAGCCCTGCGCATGATCGACGCCGACAAGTACGCCGACGAGATCCAGAAGCTGGAGGACTTCCGTCAGGAAGCGTTCCAGTTCGCGGTCGACAAGGGCTACGACCACCCGGACTACACCGACTGGGTGTACTCGGGCGTCAAGACCGACAAGAAGGGTGCCGTTACCGCCACCGCCGCCACCGCTGGCGACAACGAGTGATGATCGCCTGATTCTTATCAGGATCTGAGTTGAAAGGGCTTCCGGAGCAATCCGGGAGCCTTTTTTTCGTCAGGCTCCACCAAGCGACAATATCGCTCGTGAGAATGGTCATCGCCTACAAACCGACAAGTCGTCATGACACGACGGGTAAATCCACACTACGTAGTCATCTCCATATATAATCAAGACGTCCGCTGAATGCGACCCACCGCATGACGGTCCCTCGAAGAAGAAGGTGATGACTCTCTTGGATGTATCATTCTCATATTTCATCCAACAGGTATGTTCGAATCCGGCGCTGGCCATCACCACGTTGCTGACGCTCGGTGTCATTTTCGTGAACGGCTGGACCGACGCCCCCAACGCCATCGCCACCTGCGTCACCACCAGATGCCTACGTATCCGTCCGGCGGTGATCATGGCCGCGGTGCTCAATTTCTTCGGTGTGTTCATCATGACGCAGCTGAACGCCTCGGTGGCGTCCACCATCAGCAACATGGTCGATTTCGGCGGCGACACGAACGCCGCGCTGATCGCGTTGTGCGCGGCGCTGTTCTCCATCGTTGTCTACAGTGTGGGCGCGTCGCTGCTGGGCATCCCCACGTCCGAGAGCCACAGCCTAATCGCCGGCCTTTCCGGCGCCGCCATCGCCATCCAGGATGGCATCGGCGGCATCAACATGGGGGAGTGGGTCAAAGTGCTGTATGGTCTCGCGGCCAGCCTCCTGCTCGGATTTGGCATCGGCTGGATCGTGTGCAAGCTGGTGACACTGATCTGCGCGGGGCTTGACCGCAGGCGCGCCAACGTATTCTTCACGTATGCGCAGATCGTCGGGGCCGCGGCCATGAGTTTCATGCACGGCGCGCAGGATGGCCAGAAATTCATCGGCGTGCTGTTCCTCGGCATGGCGTTCTGCAGCGGGCAGACCGGTGTCGCAGGCGTGATCATCCCAGTGTGGCTGATGATCCTGTGCAGCACGATCATGGGTGTCGGCACCAGCGTGGGAGGGGAGCGCATCATCAAATCCGTCGGGCAGGACATGGTCCGGCTGGAGAAATACCAAGGCTTTTCCGCGGACCTGTCCAGTGCGCTGTGCCTGCTGGTGATGACCGTGCTCGGCATCCCCGTTTCCACCACGCACACCAAGACCAGCGCCATCATGGGCGTCGGAGCGGTGCGCAGGCTGTCCGCGATTAACTTCGGCGTCGTGCGCGACATGATGCTCACCTGGGTGTTCACGTTCCCCGGCTGCGGCATCATCAGCTACGTCATGGCAAAACTGTTCATGCTGGTGTTCTGACACCGCTCCGGCACACGGCATCAGTCATCGTTTCAAGAAAGGATCAGCATATGGCGAGGAAAAACGATTCGTTCTATTTCGACGGATTCAAGCAGAGCGCCGATTATGCATGCCAGGCGGCACATCTGCTGTCGGAAGTCATGCACCATTACGAACCGGATCGTCTGCTGGAACGATTCGACGAGATGCATCGCATCGAACAGGCGGCGGACGAGGTCCGTCACGGCATGATGGACGAGCTGGTCACCGCATTCATCACCCCGTTCGACCGGGACGACATCGCGCGGCTGAGCAGTGTGCTCGATGACGTCACCGACCGCATCGAAGGCGCCCTGCACCGCATGTATTACGACAACGTGCTGGAGATCCGACCCGATGCGCTGGACCTGGTCGATATGGTCGAGCGTTCATGCGGGAAGATGGCGGAGCTGATCGGCGAGCTGCCCCGGTTCAAGCGGTCGAAGACCCTGCGCGAGCAGGTGTTCTTCATCAACAAGATCGAGCAGGACGCGGACCGCCTGTTCGTAGAGGCGATGCGCCGCCTGCACACCACCTGCACCGACCCGCTGCAGGTCCTCGCCTGGCACGAGGTGTACGTGCATCTGGAGCTGTGCACCGACGATTGCGAGCATGTCGCCGATGTCGTCGACAACATCGTCATGGAGAACAGCTGAGAGCGGTTCCCCGTCCCGGCCACGGCGTTGGACGGGAATGCCGCCTAACGGTGGGTGTTGAGCCACGCGATGGCGAGCTGGGTGCGGTTGGTCAGAGCAAGCTTGTCGAGCATCGCGCTGATGCGGTTGCGCACGGTGCCCTCGCTCAGATACAGTTTGGCGGCGATGTCGCGGTTGTCGAGTCCCTCGGCGACGAGCGCCGCGATGTCACGCTCCCGTTCGTTCAGCAGCTGATCGATGCCATCAGACGTACGACGGCCGTGCGGGATGCCGTCGCCGGCCGTGTCCGAGGCGTCGTCCGGCCCCTTGTATCCAGTACCGGCCGTCGGCCCGGTGAGTTTGCCGATCACGTCGGCACCGAGCACCACCTGACCGGCCATCACCGCATGCAGGGCGGGCGCGATCGCCGCCACATCCTGCTTGATGAGATAGCCTTTCGTCCCAAGCCGCATCGCCTGCTCGATATAGGCCTGGTCAGAGAACGTGGTCAGGAACAGGATACGTGCCGCCGGATCCTTCGTCAGGATCTCCCGCGCGGCGTCCAGCCCGTTCATGCCGGGCATCTGTATGTCGATGAGCAGGATATCCGGATGATTCTCCGGCGACTCGAAATACCTGCGAATCGCCGCGCCGCCGTCGTTGGCGCTCCATAGCACGTCGGCGGTGCCGGTGGCGGTCAGGATCGTCTCCAGCGACTGGCAGACGATCGGGTCGTCGTCCACGATCGCGATTCTCATAGCTTCCCTCTGTTCCCTGATGTGCTGGCAGTCGTCTTCATGAATGCCGGCTGGTCTGTTTTCGCGCAAGATCCCGGGGATGCATGCCAACGTTGCTTCGGCACGGACACGAACACGCGCCATCCGCCATCATACGGGCCGCACAGGGCGGTTCCGCCGATTGAGCGCACGCGCGATTCGATGTCGGTGAGTCCCATGCCGCGAGGCGGCTCCCCGTCCGTCCGGCGCCGCCCACGGGCATCACGGGCGCGGATCGCGGGCCCTGGATCCTGGACGACCAACTGCCACAATGTCGGACGGAACATCAACATGATCCACGAGACGTCGCTCACGCACTTTAGTCCCAATGCCATCGCCAGATACTATTACGCGCTGTTGGCCATGTCATGCATGATGGCCATGGGATACGCCATCAGTACGGTGACCGCAGCGCAGGCGAACCTGTCCGCTCTGGGCATACGCCGAACCGCGGCGCCCCTGAGCCGGGTCAAACAGCTCGTCGCGGGATTCCTCGCCTGCTGGCTGTGCTCCGCAGGAGCCCTGCTCATCGCCTTGACGTACATACGCTTTGCCTGCGACGTCTCTCTCGGAGGGCGGGAGCCGGTGGCGGTGCTGGCCGTGATCGTCGCCGCGTTCATGACCAGTTCCGCGGGCACCCTGCTCGGCGCGATACCGAAACTCTCCTATAACACGAAGTACGGGTTGTCGAGCGGCATCGCCTGCACCCTCTCGCTGTTCACTGGATTGTACGGAGACTTCGCGATGCAGATCAGCGACTGGATAGCCCGCAACGCACCCATTCTCGGCACCATCAACCCCGCCCAGCAGGTGACGAATCTGTTCTACGACATCCTGTACTACGACAGCTACCAGCCGTTCGCCGCCACCTGCATCACTCTGCTGGCGATGAGCGCGATATTCCTCACGGCCGGCATCGCAATGCTGAGGAGGCAACGCTATGAACACCTGTAAAGCCACGCTGCGCATACTGGTCGCGCATCGGATCTACCTGATGATCTACCTCGTATTCATGGGCATCCTGATGATGTCCATCAGCTGGGCGATGCTGACCTCCACCTCCGGTTCCATGGCCAAGACGTTCGAACCGGCCAAAACGCGCGTCGCCATCATCGACCGCGACTCGGACAGGGGCGATATCGCCACATCGATGCGCGCCTACATGTCGGATTCCAGCGAGCTGGTGGACATCGACGACGCCGACGAGGCGCTGCAACAGGCCGTCGCCTCGAACTGGGTGGATCTGATCGTCATCATTCCGGACGGTTTTGCCGATGACCTCGCTGGTTCCGTGGCCGATGGAGGAGACCCGCCGAACGTGGACACGGTCACCAGCTACACGTCCGGTGCAGGCTCCATGGCGCGCATGAACGTCGGCGGGTTTCTCTCGCTCACCCGCACCGCGCTGATCGGCGCGCAAACGACGGTCGACGAGACGGCGCTCGCCGGCATGGCCGGTCCGGATATACCGGAGAGCTTCAAGTCGTTAGCGCAAGCCGGAGGCCCGGATGATGCGAGCGCGTACCGGGATATACTGGAATCGTTGCCGGAAGGGCAAGTAGAAAAGCCCGATACCGGTGATCTGGCCCGAGCCGCCAGAAAGGCCGCCGAAACGGCAAGCGACAAAGACGTGAACCATGGCGTCGCCGTGGTCGACACCTCGACCGAGGCGACGGCGAGCACTTCGGGTACTGTCGCCAGCGGATTCGGCAGCATCATGAAGACCGCGCTGTATCCGCTGTTCCTGGCGATGACCATCTGCGGGTCGATGATCCTGAGCGCATTCACCACCGGCGAGGTGCGGCGGCGTCTCACCTCGTCGCCGCAGCGCATGGCGACGATGGGACTCCAACGAATGCTGACGTTGAGCGGATTCGCGCTCGCCGTATGCGTTGGCTATCTGGTGTTGTCGGTTGGCCTGATGGTGGCGGCTGGTCTCAATCCGCTGAGGCTGAGCGTCGGGGGAGTGCTGATGACGTTCGGCGCGACCTGCGTGTACGCGCTGATGACAGTCGCCTGCGGGTTCATGCTCAGCGAATTCGGGTTCTCGGAGACGGCCGCCAACGGGTTCGCCAACGTCTTCGGCCTGCTTATCATGTTCACGTCGGGTGTTGCGCTGCCGATTGAAATAATGCCCGGTGCGATGATGGTCATAGCCAGGTTCCTGCCCGGCTGGTGGTACTGCACCGCGATCGACAACGCGCTCGGCTTCGGCACGGCGGCCGATACCGGGGTCAGCGTCGCCGGTTGGGCCGGCTGCCTGGGATTGGTCGCGCTGTTCGGCATGATGTTCATCTGCATCGGCTTGGCCGCCGGCCGCTTCCGCCGCTCGCGACCCACCTTGGCCGCCCCGGCCACCACACAAATGGCCGAAGCATAGTATCGCTCCCGCCGGCGGGGCGGAGACGGTATCAGCTCTTTAGCCGATAGCGCTGCACGGGGTCGTCGGCGAATTTGACGCGGGCGACACGGCCCTCGCGCATCAGCTCGTGCATACCCGATGTGGCGGCCAAGGGCGTGAGCTTCAGCTCGCGCATGATCTCCTTGACGCTCATCGCCGAATGACGCTCCAGGACGGTCATGATGGATCGCATCACATCGCCCGGCGAGCTGTTCTCCATCGTGCGTTGCTTGGTGATCGTCATCGTGAACGTATTGATGTCGTTGCGCGTGGTCGCCGGCTCGATGCCTGCGTCGCGCAGCGCGGCGGCGATCCGCTGATAGCCGTCTCCGCCCTCCGGGTTCACGAACCCGCCATCGGGATACGGCGTCGATTCAAGCAGTGTGAACAGGAACTGGTTGCGCGTGGAGACGAACGGCACGCCTGTCACCGGATGCGGCCCCGCCAGCACGTCATGCGTCACCATGCCATACAAGCCGCCCGGATTGGTGATTTCGATGCGATCGGTGAACACGTTGACATGGACCTGCGTGCCTCGCGCGTCCGGCGAATAATCGCGGTGGGTGAGCGCGTTCGCAAGGGCCTCGCGCAACACGATCGGCGGATAATCAGACTTCTTGGCTCCGATCCAGCGCATGAGCGATTCGACCGCATCGTCGATCATCACCGGGATCGAACCGACCACCGTATTCGATGCGACCAGGCGGTCATCGCCGCGGAACACTTCATCACGGCTCGTGCCGGGGAACACCGCGATCGAGATGCACAGCCGCGGGAAGAACTTCTGCGGATATCTGCCCAACGCCAGCAACCCGGCCAGCGTCGGCCGCAACACGCCGCCGATCTGCGCGTCGTCGGAATCGTCGTGGCGCAGGGCCTGCAGGTCCAGCAGCGTGTCGGTGGCGTCACGGTCGGCGAACACACGCGGATGCTGCTGCCGTACTCGCGCGAGCAGGCCGGCGATCAGCGTGGGATCGAGATCGTCGGCCGTGGCACCGGGTACGATGTCCAGGTCATAGGTGGGTTGCAGATGCTCCTCGATAAGACGGTCGACTTCATACGAGGTCATGCGGCGATCGCCGTCGCCGGTGCGGATGAACGATCCGCCATGAGGCCCCAGGGCCGTGGTGAAGCAGGGCTTGTCTCGCGGCAGCATCTCTTCGACGCGAGCGAACACCAGGTTCGCCCCTTCGAACGGGCACGTGACGATTACCGGACGCACCACCGGCGTCATTTTCTCGCAGGCCTGGCTCAGCGCCTCCTGCATGGCCCGCGCGTCGAACCCTTCGACCGGCGTGAATCCGTTCTTCTCGGAGAGCCCCAGTATGATCCAACCTCCGGAGCCGTTGGAGAACGCAGACAGCGTATCGGTGATGGTCGAGGAGATCTTGCGTTTGCACTCCTTGACCTCGCACTGCTGCGTATCGTTGCCGATCATGCGCATCAGCTCGATCAGCTCGGTCATCTTCGCGGTGTAGTCGTCAACCATGGCGGTCCTCCTTGACACCATTGTCCCGCGGCCGGCTGTCTGCCGAAGCCTCCCGCGCCCCCGTCCTCCGTTAATTCATTGAAAATTCACGCGGTCGGGGTGCGCATAAGACTGTTGTTTTCATTGGTGCAGTACGAGGTCCCGTTGTCTATTTGTAAGTGCAACGCCTTCGTCAGAGTTGTAAGTCTGGCAGTT